>TARA_R110002033_G_scaffold12457_1_pt1 | contig 82451 bp, 77 predicted proteins | sample TARA_R110002033 | Tara Oceans TARA_R110002033 (sample SAMEA4397051) | marine metagenome | biome: Polar Biome; feature: [SRF] surface water layer (ENVO:00010504); material: water (ENVO:00002006), including particulate matter (ENVO:01000060) such as... | depth 5 m | reverse complement strand
CGTAGCCGAGTACTCTATCCAGCTGAGCTACTGGTGCAAAACAAATCTTTACTCACAGTATTTAGAGAATAGCTTCTAAAATACTTTTTTTTGGAATGGTGCACCAGAGAGGATTCGAACCTCTGACCGCTCGGTTCGTAGCCGAGTACTCTATCCAGCTGAGCTACTGGTGCAAAACAAAATTCCTGCCTTTTTGCTCAGAGAGTAAACTCTCAAAAGACAAACTTGAAATGGCGGAGAGTGAGGGATTCGAACCCTCGATGAGTGTTAACCCATACACCCTTAGCAGGGGCGCGCCTTCGGCCACTCGGCCAACTCTCCGTAACAAGTGGGGCGCATTATATACGACACATTTGTCTTGTAAAGGCTTTTTTAGAAATTAATCTTCAGAAATTTGTTCGTCTTGCTCTTTCTGAATACGAAGATAAATTTCTTCACGGTGAACAGACACATCTTTAGGTGCATTTATACCAATGCGTACCTGATTTCCTTTTACACCCAATACAGTGACAGAAACTTCATCACCAACCATTAAAGTTTCACCAACACGACGAGTAAGAATAAGCATAAGAATATCTCCCTGTAATTGCTTTTAACTATTTATTAAGATGAATTGCCCGACAAATCTTGTAGGGCAATTCCTACAAAGCTAATTGTAGCCTCTCAATAAAAATTAAACCATCCATAACTACAGGGTTTTATGTATCCAATTGTTAAGCTTCTCGAACACCTGATGCCGTTTCATTCAATTTGAAAGCGGAATGCAGTGCACGAACTGCCAGCTCCATGTATTTCTCGTCAATAATGACAGACACTTTTATTTCAGAAGTAGAAATCAACTGAATATTAATAGACTCTGCTGCCAAAGCTTTAAACATGGTACTGGCTACACCCGCATGAGAGCGCATCCCCACACCGACAATAGACACCTTAGCAATCTTGGCATCAGAAAGCACAGCACTCGCTCCAAGCTCTTTCGCGATGACATTCAAGGTAGACAAAGCTTGATCATATTCATTGCGATGCACGGTAAAGGTAAAGTCTGTTGTACCATCCACAGATACGTTTTGAACAATCATGTCTACTTCAATATTGGCATCACTAATAGGACCAAGAATACGAGAAGCAATACCTGGAATATCAGGAACTCCTTTCAATGTTAATTTTGCTTCATCTCTATTGAACGCAATTCCAGAAACCGCTGGCTGCTCCATACCCTTACTCCCCTCAGTTGTAATCAACGTACCTTCACCTTCAACAAAACTGGACAGCACCCTAAGTGGCACTTGATATTTACCAGCAAACTCTACGGAACGGATTTGTAACACCTTCGAGCCAAGGCTAGCCATTTCTAGCATTTCCTCGAAAGTGATTTTATCCAAACGTCGAGCACTATCTACAACACGAGGATCCGTCGTATAAACACCATCCACATCGGTATAGATTTGACACTCATCCGCCTTCAAAGCGGCAGCAAGCGCAACACCAGTGGTATCAGAGCCACCTCGACCTAATGTCGTAATGTTGCCTAACTCATCCGCTCCCTGGAAACCAGCAGCCACAATCACTCGTCCAGCGTCTAAATCTGCGCGCATTGCTTCGGTATCAATTTTTTGAATTCGAGCTTTACCATGAGCGCTGTCAGTAGTAATACGAATCTGAGAGCCAGTATAAGAACGAGCATCAAGACCACGCTTCATCAACGCCATAGACAAAAGAGCAATAGTAACTTGCTCTCCGGTAGACAAAAGCACATCCATTTCACGCGCGCTTGGTGAAGCATTGATGCTTTTCGCAAGAGCAATCAGCCTATTGGTTTCACCACTCATGGCTGAAACCACAACCACTATGTCATCACCTTGTTGCTTATGCTTTAACACTCGATCTGCAACTGCCTCGATACGCTCTATTGTGCCTACCGAGGTGCCGCCGTATTTTTGAACTAACAACGCCATAATTTTTCCACTATTTAAATCAAAAAAGCCGAAATCAAAGCTCTTAAGGAATGATTCAATTTAAACTCTTTCAGCCACCCAACCAGGCACTGACTCAAGAGCTGCAGATAATCCATCTGGATTGTTACCACCAGCTTGAGCCATATCTGGACGACCACCACCTTTACCATCAACATAAGGCGCAATCATTTTAATCAGATCCCCAGCCTTCACGTTTTTAGTCAACTCTTTGGTTACGCCAGCAATCAAACTTACTTTGCCATCATTAACCGCAGCCAATAAAATGACTGCCGATTCTAGCTTGCTTTTCAGCTCATCTAGTAAATCACGTAACGCTTTTGGATCTTCTACTTCAACCTGAGCAACCAACAACTTACCGCCATTGATATCTACCGCCTGAGAAGCCAAATCAGCGCCAGCTAAAGCTGCCATTTTACCTTTCAATACATCCAATTCTTTTTGCAAACTGCGCGCTTGATCATTCAAGGCAACAACCTTGTCTAACACGCTGTCTTTATTACCTTTGACAAGGCTAGCAATACCATCAAGAACCGACTCAGTCTGGCGAGTCGTATCTATTGCAACTTTGCCTGTAACCGCTTCAATACGACGAACGCCAGCAGCAATACCGCTTTCAGTAATGATTTTAAAGAAACCAATATCGCCGGTACGACTAACATGAGTACCACCACACAACTCAATCGAGTAATCGGCACCCATCGTCAATACTCGCACTTCGCTATCGTATTTCTCGCCAAACAACGCCATCGCGCCTTTCGCTTTAGCAGATTCAACATCCATGATGTCTGTTTCTACCGGGCGGTTTAAGCGAATCTGTTCGTTAACCATGTCTTCAATTTGCTCGATTTCTGTCGCCGTAACGCCTTCAAAATGCGAGAAGTCAAAACGCAAACGCTCAGGATTTACCAAAGAGCCTTTTTGCGAAACATGATCACCCAAAATACGACGCAGTGCTTCGTGCATTAAGTGAGTAGCAGAGTGGTTCAATGTGGTCGCCATGCGCAAAGTGCGATCCACTTCGCCAGTCACCTGATCACCAACCGCCAAACGACCTTCTTTTAGCTCACCGTAATGCAGATGTGCTTTAGCTTGTTTAGTTGTGCTAGATACTTTGAAAGCACCGGCACCACGTAACCAACCTTGATCGCCAACCTGACCACCAGATTCCGCATAAAAAGGAGTAGATTTCAAAATCACTGCCGCAACTTGACCTGCTTCGATAGCTTTAACTGAAGTACCATCAACGAGGATCATTTCAACTTCACACGTAGCGTTTAGATTCTCGTAACCAGTAAATTCTGTAACAGAGTCCAATTTAACGCCGCTCGACATATCCATAGAAAAGTTACTGGCTGAGCGAGCGCGAGCACGCTGTGCGTCCATCGCCACTTCAAATCCAGCCTCATCTATTTCTAGATCATTTTCACGCGCAACATCGTTGGTTAAGTCCGCAGGAAAACCATAAGTGTCGTAAAGTTTGAAAACAGTCTCACCAGGAATAACCTTTTGGTCACCTAGTTCAGAGATCGCTTCTTCAAGAATCTTCATCCCTTGATCAAGGGTTTTGGCAAACTGCTCTTCCTCTTTCAATAGAATAGAAGCAACTCGCTCTTTTAATTTTGTTAACTCTGGGTAAGCTTCCCCCATTTCGGCATCAAGAGCTTCCACCAATTTATGGAAGAACACACCTTTTTGACCTAGCTTATTGCCGTGACGAATCGCTCGACGAATAATACGACGCAAGACATAACCACGACCTTCATTTGATGGAATCACGCCATCAACAATCATGAAGGAACAAGAACGGATATGGTCAGCAATAACACGAAGAGACTGCGCACTCAGATCTTGAGTACCAACCACTTGTGCCGCTGCTTTAATCAGATTTTGGAACAAATCGATTTCGTAATTACTATGAACGCCCTGCAAAATCGCCGCGATACGCTCCAAGCCCATTCCAGTATCAACAGAAGGCTTAGGCAATGGCGCCATAGTGCCATCAGCAGAACGATTAAATTGCATAAAAACAACGTTCCAGATTTCAATGAAACGGTCGCCGTCTTCTTCAGGTGAACCTGGAGGCCCACCCCAAATATGCTCACCATGATCATAAAACACTTCAGAACAAGGACCACAAGGACCTGTATCACCCATCGCCCAGAAATTATCAGACTGGTAACGACCGCCTTTGTTATCACCAATACGGATGATTTTTTCTGCAGGAAGACCGATATCTTTGTTCCAAATATCAAACGCTTCATCATCGTCTGCGTAAACTGTTACCAACAGCTTTTCTGTTGGTAATTTCAATACAACCGTTAGAAATTCCCACGCATAATGAATCGCGTCTTTTTTGAAGTAATCACCAAAGCTGAAGTTACCCAACATTTCAAAGAACGTATGGTGACGCGCGGTATAACCGACGTTTTCTAAGTCATTGTGTTTACCACCCGCTCGAACACAACGCTGAGACGTCGTTGCTCGTGAGTATGGGCGAAGATCCTCTCCCAAAAACACATCTTTAAACTGGACCATACCAGCGTTGGTGAACAGCAATGTAGGATCATTTCCAGGAACCAATGAACTGGATTCCACGATCTGATGCTGCTTACTTTCAAAGTACGATAAAAATGACTGGCGTAACTCAGAACTCTTCATAATGGGATGAGTCTCTATCTCTATTTTTCTGGACGAATTGGATTGCGTGAATGGCAGATTAGTACGTGCCGACTCGATGCAACGAAAAGCACAAAATAGTACACGCAAAGGATAGGTGTTTTCAAAAGAAACCGCAGTAATTTAAAGCTTATTTTGTGCATAACTTAAGCAAAAGTAGAATTTACGGATGTAAACCTACTTTTGCTTGATATTTCTAGAAAGGCATTACTGAGAACCTTCACCGCGAATATAACGATAATGAGGTCGCGCGGTCATTCTGGTCACTAGCTCATAACCAATAGTACCAGCGTAATCAGCGACTTCTTCGACGGGCACATCGCCACCCCAAAGCACTACCTCTTGACCCATTGCAGGCTCAGCGGCAAAGTCTTGCATACGCACCGTAATCATATCCATGGACACACGACCTGCTAGGCAAGCGGGCTTTCCATCGATTTGCAACGGGGTACCATTTACTGCGTGACGAGGATAGCCATCGCCATAGCCCACAGCAACCGTCGCCAATACGTGATCTTCTACAGCGACATACCCAAGACCATAACCGACTTTGTCACCTTGCTTAAGTTTGCGTGTTGAAATCACCTTGGACGACAAGGTCATCGCTGGGCGCAAGCCCACTGCTCGACCGCTCACTTCAGCAAAAGGAGAAATCCCATACAACATGATACCCGGACGAATCCAACCACCTTCAGGCACACTCCACTTCATAATTGCCGCAGAGTTCGCCACGCTGGCTTCAATGTCACCAATCGACTGACGCGCTTGTTCAAAATAAGCCAACTGCTGCATAGTCGTTAAATCTGACAAATCATCCGCACAAGAAAAATGCGTCATTAAAACAACCTCACCCACTTGGCCACTGTCTTTTAACGCCGAAACAAACACTGGCGCGGTTTCTTTATCAACCCCAAGACGATGCATGCCTGAATCTAACTTCAGGAAAACCTTTTCAATTTTGGCATGGCTAGCTTGTAGTTCATCCAGTTGCTGAGCATTTTCTAGAGCAGACCAAAAACCATGCTTCTCGCATAGCGCCCACTCCTCACCTTCAAATACACCTTCCAACAACAAGATAGGAGAAACAATGCCTGCTTCTCGTAAAGCAATTGCTTCTTCAATCGCTGCCACTGCAAAAGCATCTACTTCTTTATCTAAATAACGCGACACTTCAACCGCACCATGTCCGTACGCATTGCTTTTAACAACAGCAAACGCTTTACAAGTTGGCTGTAACTTTTTTGCATAGCGGTAGTTTTGTAGGATCGCTTCCAAATCTACCGTTGCCGTGAGTGGCCTTGCCATTTTCGCCCCTTAAACTTTTAAAGCGTTGTATTACTTATAACGTTGTACGGAAAGGTCCCGTGAATCGATATCAGTTTTATCGCCAGACATAATGTCAGCAATCACTGCCGCAGAGCCACAGCTCATCGTCCAACCTAATGTTCCGTGACCGGTATTCAAATACAAACCATCAATACCTGTTCGCCCAACAACAGGCGTGCCATCTGGAGTCATTGGACGAAGTCCTGTCCAGTAGTCCGCTTGGGACAACTCACAACCCTGATTAAACAAGTCATGAACAACATGCGTAATAGTTTCTGTGCGCACTTTTGGCAAATCAAGATTATAGCCATTCAACTCTGCAGTCCCTGCGGCACGAATACGACCACCTAATCGAGTCACTGCAACTTTGTAGGTTTCATCCATCACCGTAGAAATAGGAGCAAATTGCGCATCCGTAATTGGCACAGTTAAGGAATAACCTTTCACAGGGTAAACAGGAATAGAAATATCGATCGCTTTTAGTAACTCTTTTGAATAACTACCCATGGACACCAAGACATTATCAAACTCGAAGTCACCCTGATCGGTTTTAACGGCGCGTATTTTACCACCTTCTACGACCAAGCGATCAATCGCTACGCCAAATTTAAATTTAACGCCTAATTCATCGCAATGTTTCTTCAACTCTTGGCAAAAAACAAAACAATCTCCTGTTTCATCTCCGACCAGACGAAGTCCACCTTTAAACTTATCAATTACCGGAGCAAGTCCAGGCTCAACTTCTAATATTTGCGCTGGCGTTAACACTTGATGCGGGACATTTAAGGCTTTTAGCACCTTGATATCTTTTTCAGACGCTTCAACTTGCTCATCCTTACGAAATAACTGAGTCAAACCACCTTGCCCATCATCGTACTTAATACCAATATCTTTGCGCATAGCAATGAACTGGTCACGGCTGTATTCCGCCAATGCCACCATGCGAGACTTATTCACGTCGTAGGCTTTTTCATTACAGTTCGCCAACATCTTCCCCATCCAAGCTAGTTTTTTAAGCTCAGGATCAGCACTAACTTTTAATGGCGCGTGTTTTTGCATTAGCCATTTAATAGCCTTAAGTGGAATGCCTGGCGCTGCCCAAGGTGCAGAATAGCCAGGTGAAATTTGCCCTGCGTTAGCAAAACTAGTCTCAAGAGCCACACCTTCTTGACGATCAATCACTGTCACCTCAAAGCCTTTTTTCGCCAAATAATAGGCTGAAGTCAAACCAACAACACCCGCACCCAACACGCAAACACGCATAGAAAAACCTCAAATAAATATAAAAGTCACATCACCCATAATCACATAAGATTTGCAGTTTTATCATCTTATTTAAACAATTAATAAAGAATAAAAAACCAAAAAATATAAAAAATATAGTTAATTAAAAACGAAATGTAAAAACTCCATTCAGCTGATAAAATAACCTCTCAGCCAAGATAAGCAGAGATACAGACATGAAAGAGCATCAGACATCAATATTCGACCAAGCCTTGTCACTGCTGAGTCACAGAGAGCACAGCAAAAAAGAGCTAGCCACCAAATTAAAAACGAGAGGGCACGAGGAAGAAGAGATCAGTGCAACAATTGAACGCCTTGAAGAAATGAACTATCTCAACGACGAGCGCTTTGCTGAAATATTTGTAAGGAGCCGACTAAGCAAACCACTTGGAGCAAGCCGGATTCAGCAAGAACTAATACAAAAAGGCATCAATAGCGAGTTAGCAAAAACAGCTCTATCAGAAGCAAATGCAGATTGGTTTGAGTTAGCAAAGCAACTCAAGGAAAGAAGATTCGGAGAGGAAATCAGTACCGACTTCAAAGAGAAAGCCAAACAATCACGCTACCTTCAATACCGTGGATTTGACTTTGAACAAATTAAATACGCAGTATCTTCGCAAGACTAATACAACTTCCGGAACCAAGCTATTCAACCCTGTATTTGATTAACTTTATATTATAACTCGCCGCCCTATTTAAGCTCTTAGATTAGGTCATCAGCGCTCCCAAAGACATCAATGTCACTAACTAAAAAAAACAAAAAAGGCGAACCTTATAAATTGGTTCGCCTAAAGTGGGAGTTTCGATTATCTAGTCTAAAGCTTTCTAGCTGTCACTCAGGCATGCTGATAGTAGCCATATTCGTTTTCGTATTCTTCATAGATGTCGCGAGGCATTTTCTTCTGCGGTCTCATTTTATGGAAAGCAGCTTTTAATCGCGTGGCTTTGTGTTGTAGTCGCTCAATACGTCGTGTCACGGTTCGACTCGTGCGGCTAGCCGCACTGTCTATAGCGGAATACATATCGGCTTGCTGCTCACTAATTACTACTTCTTTTTGGCCATTAATTTTGACCAATACTTGGCAGTGTTTATCTTCACCACCCTTAGGACCGTTCACGTCGGTAAGCGTCACGGTCACTCGTTGAATATTGTCATAACGGGAATTCAATGCAAAATTAAGACGGCGCTTCACATAGGCTTTTAAACTTTTAGTAAGAGCTAGACGACGTGCTTGTACCTTGATTCTCATCTTGTTCTCCTTTACTCATGAATGAGTAAGTTATGTTGGAAACTTCAACTTACTCACAAAACCCCATAAGATATAATCGAATTATTTATGTAAATAGTCAGCTTTTTTCGAAGTGTCGGTGAATTATGATCAATTTCAAACATTTGCATTATTTTTGGATGGCGGCAAAGCAAGGCAGCATTACAAAAGCCAGTGAACACTTGCATATTACGCCTCAGACTATCAGTGGACAGATCAGCTTACTGGAAGAACAATTGAGCAAAGATCTTTTTAACAAGGTTGGACGTAACCTAGAACTGACCGATACTGGCCGCATGGTACTGAGTTACGCGGATGAGATTTTTACTTTGGGCAGTGAGCTGGAACAATCTGTGCGTATCGCGTCGACTGATAGAACACAATTACTGCGCGTCGGCATAGCGGATTCGATACCAAAATCCATTGCTTATCGGCTATTGGCTCCAGCTATGGAGTTAGAAGATCCGATACGACTTGTCTGCAAAGAAAACAGCTTAGAAGATTTATTGGGCGAATTAGCGTTGCATAAATTGGATCTTATTATCGCCGATGGCCCAATTCCACAACACTTGGGTGTGCGTGGTTTTAATCACTTCTTAGGTGAATGTGGCACATCTTTTATGGCAGCGCCAAACCTAATTAAAAAAGGTCATATAGACTTTCCTAAGAACCTTATAGGCACGCCGTTTCTAATTCCTAGTGATCAATCTTTGATACAAATCCAGCTCTTACAATGGCTAGAAAAACATCATATTCATCCAAAAATCATGGGAGAGTTTGACGACAGAGCATTAATGAAAACCTTCGGTCAAGGAGGTGCTGGCGTCTTTATCGTGCCATCAGCCATTGCTAATGAAGTAGCGCAGCAGTTTCAAGTCGAAGTCATAGGTAGCACGGAAGAAATACGCGAGCAGTTCTTCGCTATTGCCACCGAACAACGCCTTTCCAACCCCGCTCTTGTTGCCATTACTGACGCGGCGAAAGGCTGGCTAAAACATAAATAGCAGCGTCTTATAGGCTCTCTTTTACTCCTTGTTTGGCTCGTTCTATCAGGTCAGACGGTTTCATTTGCCAGACTAATTTGAAGCCTTTTGCGCCTAAATAAAGAAACAATACTGGGATCAACACAGTATTGAAGGCAAACAACGCCAGTAATGTGAGGAAGTCGTTCACCAAACCATTGAGGGTTTCTACATACTTGCTGATCTTATCTTTAAAATGACTCAACCCAAAGGTACTTTGTTTAATGGATGCGAAAAAACCTTGGTCTTCTAAGGTGAGGTTACCTAGATCATCAATCTCTTGCTGCAAGACATTTATCTTATCTTGCGAGGTTTTGATATTTTGTTCTGTACGCTGACGATCATGGCTCAGGACGCTTTGCTGTGTTCGTAGATCCGCTAGTATTTCATCGTTATTAAATAAAATATCTAAGGCTGATAACGTATCTTTACGTGCTGATATTTGACGATTTAGAGATTCATTCTGAACGGTTAATTCCACCAAACGCACATCATGCTTAAACAACACATTCTGTTCTTCGCCCAGTTTGATTTGTAGCACCTGTTTGTCTTTATCGAGGGATTGTTTGAGATCCGCAGCGACACCTAAGCCAGTTGTCACTTCATTCATTTCGTCTGAATGCACTTGTATTTTATCCATGGTTTGCGTCTTTTCTTCATTCAAAAATGAGGCATCGACCAACGCCGATAACAAAACCACCAGCACCAATAAGAACTTCGCGCCCACAGCTGTGACAAACACTTTATAAGCCACTTCGATAAAACGACTTTTCACCCAATACAAGTAACCAAACAGTAAACCCGACAAGGTCACAAAGGCTTTGAAATACACTGTAGCAATGATTTTTAGCAGAATACTTTGGAAAATAAGCGACGACACAGCCACCTTCATTACACCTGAGAAGTCTTCCACCATGTCGTTAAAGGGATCTAATAATTCGCCAATAGTAACGGAGCTGACAAACACACTGATTTGGATACTTTGCAATACAGAAACGGTCGCGTTAAACAATTTAGCCAAGCCAAATGCGCTTAACGCCTGAACTAAGGAAGAGGAAACATATTCAGACGCTTTGGTGTCTAGCAAGCCCCACCAAGAGAAAACAATCGCCAGCAGGATCGCAATGTAATAACCGTTTATCTTGCCTAGTTGCTTGAGCATTCTTCGCTCTCTCCTATCCTACGCTTATTTATAAAATCTAATTCTAAATACGAATTCATCTCAATTGATGCTAGAAGATCGCTTTTTAATCGTTATACTATCCACTTAAATTTAAAGTAGCCATCAACGAAATACTCAACCCTCACCCTAACTTTTGCGATTCAGTGATGAAAGATACGATTCAAATTAATTCGTTAGCGCCAAATGAAGACTTGTCCCCCTTCATTGAAAGCTTTTGGATGATTGAGAACCCAAGCGATAAAGATGAGGAACTTTCCACCTTCCCTGATGGTGGAATTGATTTGTACTTTTTCCACAACGCCCAATACCCGCTTCACATTTCTCTGGTTGGATTGGAAACAGACGCGAAACTCGGATCCATGCCCAAGCACTCAATATTGCTCGGCGTTCGTTTAAAGATATTAGCCGCAGAGTATTTATTAAACACACAGGTTGCTGACATCATCAATAAGCACATCACTTTAGATAAGGGCTTCGGTGGCATTGAGCAAAACGATTTACAAGACTTTAAGGTATTTTGTGACAAGTTAAGTCTGTATTTTTCTTCTCTACTAAATGCGCCTATCGATCCTCGTAAGAGGATAATGTCAGAATTAATTTATTACGCTAACGGCGATATCACCGTGACTGAGATCGCTAAGAAAGCCAATTGGAGCAGTCGTCAAATCAATCGATATTTTAATAAGTGGCTCGGCTTGCCGCTAAAAAGCTACTGCGATATTTTGAGGTTTCGTCGTAGTTTCGACACTCTCAAAATAGGCGAACTGTTTCCTAAAGAGGGTTTCAACGATCAATCTCACTACATAAAACTGATCAAAAAATATTCTAGCCTTACCCCAAAACAGTTAGCTCAAGACGAGAACGACCGATTTATACAATTATATTCACAAGATTAGTTTTATTATCCTGCCCACTTGATATTCAATCATGCGATTTTTCACAAAAACCAGAGTCGCTTTACACAAAAACCATTACCGACCCTACTTCCGATCGTCCAATGGTTTTCCTTATTGGGCGCAGTAAAAAAATCATAACCACTTGAAGAGATCACAGACTAGGAAACACTCAATAAAAAATAACAATCAATAATCATTAGCAACTTCATTTTTACTTAGTTTAGCTAAAAAGACTATTAATCGGAGAAGAACATGGCGTTAAAACCAAAGCACAACCAGTTCGCAGTAGCGACTCTTTTCTGTTATTCGATAATAACCCCGATCGTCGGGTACGCAGAAACACAAGATAAAGAAGAAACATTTCGACTCTCTCCCATATTAGTCAATGATAGCGTTGAAGAGGACATTGATTCAGAGTCAATTGTGGCAAAAGAGTTATGGATAGGAGGAAAAGTTGCTACCAGCATTTTGGACACACCGGCTTCCGTATCCGTCATTACTGAAAAAGAAATAAAGCAGCGCAACGCCTCAACAACAGAAGAAGTTTTGGAATATACGCCTGGTACCATGACAGGATATTACAGTTCAGATGATCGTAACGATTATTACCAAATTCGCGGCTATGACGCGACGACCTACCGAGATGGATTGACAATTGGATCGCTGCGCGGTGTTCGAGAAGACGCCTATGCATTTGAAAGAGTCGAAGTCATCCGCGGGGCAAACTCCACTTTATTTGGCCCAGCCGACCCAGGTGGTTCTATAAATTTTGTTAGTAAGCAGCCAAAGTTTGATAACTTTGGCGATGCTTTCGTCACCTATGGCTCGAATGATCATAAAGAAGTCGGCATCGATGTTGGCGACACATTAGATGAAAACCAAACCCTTGCTTATCGGTTAACGGGTAAAGTGAAAGACAGTGATCGAGAGTACGACTATTCCAAAGATGATTCACAGTTCATCATGGCTGGTTTGACGTGGGAGCCGACAGACTACACAACAGCTACACTCATTATTGACTATTTAAATACAGATTCGACACCAAACAGCGGCGGTTATCCTTTTGATAAAGAATACGACCGCAGTACCTTCTTCGGCGAGCCTGATTTCAATTATCATGATGTGGAGCGAACAAACATAAGTGCTCAAATCAGCCATGACTTAGCCAATGGCTTCAAAGTACGATCCAATCTTAGATACAGCGATTTAACAGACGACTATGGTTATACCTATATTTCTGACAGCGATGGCAGAACTGGCACCACGGTAAACCGAGGCTACCTTGCAGCAGATCAAGAAGCTCAGCAATTCAATGGCAACCTTCTTGGTCAATATGATGCTAGCTTCGACAATATAGACAGCAGTACCGTATTTGGCATCGAATATCAGGACTCCTCCTCTACTAGCCTCAGCTCTTATGGCTCAGCAACCAGTATTGATATAGAAAATATCACCTACACAGGCGCTCCAAGTAGCATGACGGTTTACGGGAATACAAAAACAGTCTACTCAACGAAAGCCATATTTCTACAACAAAACTTCTCGTTGAATGATAAATACATACTCACAATCGGCGCTCGTCGTGATGATATAGAACTCTATGAGTCAGACTATCTAAATAGCACCGAAAGCAAAGACACCTTCTCTGAAAATACAATACGTTCAGCATTCACTTACAAATATAACAAAGAGATCTCAGCTTACATAAGCAAAGTCCAATCGGTTTCCCCACCATCTTCTGGAACAGAAATCGTACGCGGAGAACAGTTAGAAATTGGTGCAAAATATTCACCCAATAACATGAATGCGCTTTTTTCTATCGCCGCCTATGATCTTGTAAAAAATAATGTCGACACTTCCGTGGTGCAAGGTGATGGAACCATTGAGCGTGAAGTAATTGGAGAGAATCGCGTAAAAGGCGTTGATCTAGAAGCAAAAATAGAATTGACCGATAGAATAAGCATCACCGGCGGCTACTCTTACATGGACTCAGAAGTGGTGGAAGATGATAACTATCAAGGCAATGATATTAAAACAGCTCCCCATCATACCGCTTCGTTATGGAGTCATTACATTCTACCAAGACAAGATATGGCAGTAGGTTTTGGAGCTCGATACATTGGCTCGTATTATTTCAATGAAGCGAATACTAAAAAAAGCGAAGCTGCTGTTATATACGATGCTTCATTTTCATATGAAATATCTAAGAAAACCAAGCTATCCATAAACATCAGCAACCTTCTAGACGAACAATATGTAGTTGGTAGCGGTACCGCTGACTTCTACAACCCTAGTCGAAATATAACAGCGACAGTCAATCATAGTTGGTAAATAATAATCTCTGATCAGAAGCAAAAAGAACATCTCTATTATTGAGCTAGTATGAACATCATGCTGGCTCTTTTTGTTTCAAAATAACGTTTTTCAGCAAACTATATGTGCGTCAAAAAATCGTATTGAAAGTATCGATCTAAGCATCAATTAATATATATGCGAAACATCCACAACAAAGATGATGAAATCATGAAAAAGGGACATCAGTTAGGTTACTAAAGAGAAAAATGGTACGCCCGAGAGGATTTGAACCTCCGGCCTTCGCCTCCGGAGGGCGACGCTCTATCCAGCTGAGCTACGGGCGCATTGCTTGTTGCTTGACGTTGATACTTTTGCAAGATGCAAAGTGAACCAGAACAAATTGGAGTGCGTATTCTAAAGGAAATCCCTCAGGATTCCAGTGCTTAAAGCAATAAAGAACAGATATAAGCTATTTTTTATTGCTTGGCTATCACTCGGGTTTCTCGTTAGAAGCTTAAACTACCAACTGCTAACTCATAAGAAAAAAGTTTAGCCTATTTTATGCAGCTCAGTCACACTAAAATCTGCAATAATATCTTTAGTCGATTCCAAAAAAGTATTGATATGGGTTGTTTTCATGTGGTCTTGCCAAGTGTCGTAACCACTCCAACGTTCGAAGTAGACAAACGCCTCGGCGTTATTGTTGTCTTGGTGCAGATCGTATTGCAAACAACCTACTTCAGCGCGAGTTGGCACTAGTAAAGCTTCTAGAGCAGTTTTTAACTCTGCACTTTTACCAGGATGAGCTGTAATATTGGCGACGAGAACGAGTTCGGTGGTCATGTTTTTTCCTTGTCTTATTAATATGTTACAAAAATAAAGTAGAAGTAAAACACAAAGCGGAATAAAAAATTACGCGATGGAAATCACGTCTTTGTGTTTTAATCACTGTATCGTTTTTGACTCTTCATCGCTAAGGATTCATTGTGACTTTTTCTATCGCGATTTTTACACAACGCATCGTTATTCTTGGTTTCGCCAGCTTTGCTTTAGCACTTTCTTCTGTTGCGCATGCCGCACGTTCTGGCGAAACTCTTTACAACAGCTATTGCATTGCTTGTCACATGAATGGCGTTGCTGGCGCTCCGAAGTTTGGTAATAAAGCGGATTGGCAACCACGCGTTGAAAAAGGCATAGACACTTTATTAAAAGATGCGACAAATGGTTTTAAAGCCATGCCACCAAAAGGCTTATGTTTTGATTGCAGTGAAGATGAGCTACGTGGTGCGATTCAGTACATGATCGACAATAGCTCAAGCAACTAGCTGTTTAACTACTTAGCCATTTAGCCATTTAGCCATTTAGCCATTTAGCCATTTAGCATGGCTTTTAAGGCAGATAATGAAGCTTGGCCGCGTTCTTTTTTAGTGCTTTCCCCTTCGTCGCTGCGGCCTTCCCATACAAGATCTTCTTCCGGTAGTTCATCCAAGAATCGACTCGGCATACAGTCAATTTCTTCACCGTATTGGCGACGCTTTGCAGCTAAGGTAATGCATAAGGTTTTTTTCGCCCGAGTGATGCCAACGTAAGCCAGACGACGCTCTTCTTCGATGTCATCGTTTTCTATGCTGTTTCTGTGCGGCAATAGTTCTTCTTCACAACCGATCAAAAACACATGCGGGTATTCCAAACCTTTGGACGCATGAAGCGTCAGTAGCTGTACTTTATCTTCGTCTTCCTCTTCTTCTTGGCGTTCCAGCATGTCGATTAATAAAAGCTTACTAATCGCTTGATCCAAGCCAGCCGTTTCGTCTTCTTCCCAAGCGGACTCCATCATACGCTGAATAGAATCGAGCAAGAAACGCACGTTTTCGATGCGTCGATCGCCTGCTTTATTGGAAGAAGTTTGCTCTTGAATCCAGCCGTAATAATCCATGTCATGGATCATTTGCTCGATCACAGGCACTGGCGAGGCGCCTTCTAAACGCTGACGTAAGGTAGACATCCATCGCTCAAAGTCCTGCAAACTTTTTAACGAGCGTCCTGTAACCGTGTCTTCCAGCTCTTTATAGCCGGATGCTTCAAACAGACTCACGCCGCGTTCGGTGGCAAGGTTACCGACTTTTTCTAGGGTTGCTGGACCAATTTCCCGACGCGGCAAGTTAACAATACGCAAGAACGCATTGTCGTCTGATGGATTCACCAATAGACGTAAATAACTCATTAAATCTTTGATTTCTGCCCGCGAGAAAAACGAAGTGCCGCCGTTCATCTTGTAAGGAATACGGTAAGCTTGCAGCTTGATTTCTAACAAGCGTGCTTGGTGGTTACCACGATACAAGATGGCAAAATCTCGATAGGGAATTTCATGACGTAAATGGCGTGATTGAATTTCCGCCGCCACACGTTCAGATTCTGCGTCTTCGTTACGCGTGACCATCACGCGAATCGGGTCGCCCTCTTCGTGATCACTCCACAAGGCTTTATCGTAAATGTGTGGGTTGTTCGCTATCAGGGTGTTGGCAGCTTTTAGGATGGTTTTGGTGGAGCGATAGTTTTGCTCCAACTTGACCAATTTTAAGCTCGGGTAATCGACAGATAAACGCTCTAGGTTTTCTGGACGTGCACCACGCCACGCGTAAATAGATTGGTCATCATCACCCACCAGGGTAAAACAACGACGAAAGCCTGCCAACAAGCGGATCAATTCATATTGACTGGCATTGGTGTCTTGGCACTCGTCCACCAGCAAGTAACGAACTTTGTTTTGCCAGCGATCACGTAGCTCTGCGTCGGCCATTAATAAACTAACAGGCAATAAAATTAAATCATCGAAATCCACGGCGTTGTAAGCACGCAAATAACGCTGATATTGCACATACACTTGCGCCGCCAGCAGAAACTCTTCGGTGTCTGCATTGGTCATGGCTTCTTGTGGCGTAGTTAGATCGTTTTTCCAATTAGATACTGTGTTTTGACAATACGCAGCAGAATCAGTCTGACCGTTGAATTCTTTATCTAGGATTTCCTTGATGAGACTAAGCGAGTCTTGGGAATCAAAAAGGGTGAAGCCTTCTTTTAAACCCGCGCGGCGATATTCTTTACGAAGAATGCGTAAGCCCAAATTGTGGAAAGTCGAAATACTCAAGCCTCGACTTTCTTGTTTAGACAGCATGCCGACCACACGCTCTTTCATTTCTCGCGCGGCTTTATTGGTAAAAGTCACCGCGATAATGCTGTTAGCTTTGAAGCCACAGGTTTGAATTAGATAGGCAATTTTTGTGGTGATTACGCTGGTTTTTCCCGATCCAGCACCCGCCAATACAAGCAAAGGTCCATCGATCTGTTTGACGGCATCTAGCTGACGCTCATTCAAATTACGAAGACGATGGGATATGGATGGCATGGACTGACTCATGGGAAAACTCTGGCTCGTATGGCTATTAAAAATCAGCCGTAAGTGTAACCGACAATGAAGCGTCTCGCACTGAGAGAAAAATCATAAGAGCAAAAACCAACAGACATAAAAAAGGGATGCGAAAATCGCATCCCTTTTGTGACGTTAACGAAATATCTTATTTAGACGTTTCTTCGCTGCTATTTCCAGCAACGGGTCGACGGCTCCAATAGCTCGCCAACAAAGAGCCTGAAATATTGTGCCACACACTGAAAATAGTTCCAGGTAAAGCCGCCATTGGCGTGAAGAATTTCACCGCTAGCGCTGCGGCTAGACCAGAGTTCTGTAGGCCGACTTCGAAGGCAATGGTACGGCAGACACGCGCATCAAAACCAAGCAAGTAAGTCACCCAGTAACCCAAGGTCAAACCAATCGCATTATGGATAATTACGGCTGCTGCAACGACAAGCCCAACTTGAACGATCTTAGATGCGCTCAATGCCACAACAATGGCAATAATCAGCACGATGGCAAACATCGAAATATAAGGAAAAATCGGTTCAGCCCTGCGGACAAACTTCGAAAAGAAGGTGTTAATCAATACTCCGCCAGCAACTGGTAATAGTACGATTTTCAACAGACTCATCAACATTGAAGCCACTGGCACATCAACACTTTGACCAATCATTAGAGATACTAAGAATGGTGTCAGTATGACACCAAGCAAGGTCGAAATTGCCGTCATAGAAATAGACAGCGCCGTATCGCCTTTTGCTAAATAACACATCACGTTCGATGACGTACCACCAGCCACACTGCCTACTAGCAACATACCAACGGTTAATTCCGTATCAAAACCAAACGCAAAGGCAACACCAAATGCCGCAATCGGCATGACTAAAAATTGCAACAACACACCCACGCCAACGGCTTTTCCATTCTTCAATACTTGCTTGAAGTCCGCTGGGCTTAAGGTCAATCCCATCGCCAACATAATGATGGTCAATAATGGAACAATTTGTGTTTTTAAACCGACAAATATATCCGGTTGAAAAAAGGCAATTGCTGACAGCAACAATGCCCAAAAAGGGAACAGCTGGATAACCATAGGACAAAACTCCACATAGGCCACTTACCTTCGCCGCCAATAAATCGACAAACTTGAGCACGCAACGACTATTTAATTATTATTAGTCCCGAAAACGGGAGGAGAATTGTAACGAAATGAAAAAAGTTAAAACAGCTTTTATCTTGCATTTAGAAGAGCAGAAAAGCTTGAACTACACCGTATTAAAGACATGATTAAGCCTTCAATACGGCAGAAAAAATTTACTTTTACAAACCTTCACATGACGTTTTTAAGCAGCATTTCTTAAATGTCTATTTTAAATAATATGTTTAAGAAGACACCGCCATCGATAAGGTTTTTTCCATTTTTCGATAACTTAATGATTCCATTAAATGCGCTCTGGTGACTGGAGAATCGTTTAAATCTGCCAAGGTGAGCGCAACCTTTAAGACTCGGTGGTAAGCACGAGCCGAGAGCTTTAGTTTTTCCAATGCTTGTTGCATAAACTGCTTATCGTCATCACTTAACGCACAAATAGCCTCCAACTGTCGACCGCTTAGCAATGCATTTTGTACTCCTTGTCGAGCTCTCTGCCTTGCGACCGCGAGTTCCACACGCTCACGAACATAAGCACTGCACTCTCCTTCTTCTTGTGCGTTCACTAAAACATCAGAAGGCAAAGGCGGCACTTCTACATGTAAATCAATGCGATCTAAAAAGGGTGCGGAGAGTTTTTTGAGGTATTTTTGGCTGGCGCTGGATTGATAATAATCTTGTCCACCATTGTAGGCTTCATTACTAGCGTTCATTGCTGCAACCAATTGGAAGCGAGCAGGAAAGGTAACTTGTCCACGTGCTCGTGAAATATGCACCTCACCACTTTCTAAGGGCTCGCGCAGCACTTCTAACACTTTACGGTCGAATTCTGGCAATTCATCAAGAAAGAGCACTCCGCAATGCGCCAAAGATGCCTCACCTGGCTTAGGTATTGAACCGCCTCCAACCAATGCAGCAGCTGAACAAGAGTGGTGCGGAGATCGAAAGGGACGTTCGGACCAATACCAGTCTAGTCCCATTTTTCGCCCAGCCACCGATTGAACAGACGCTACAGCCAGCGCTTCGGCTTCTGTCATAGCGGGCATAATGCTTGGTAAACGTGACGCCAACATGGTTTTACCTGTTCCAGCTGGACCAATAAACAATAGATTATGTCCACCCGCTGCCGCGACCTCTAAGGCTCGGCGAGCTTGATATTGGCCTTTTACATCACGCATGTCTTTATGATCCAAAGGCAAAGGCTCAGAGGGTTTAGATTCGCAAACGGGTAATTTACTTAACTTTAGTAGATGAGCAGTCACTTGGGTAAGGTGTTTGGCAAATACCGCATCGCCCTCTACCAACGCCGCTTCTTGTTGATTGTCCTCAGGAAGGATCAGTTGGCGATTAGCATTATGGCAAGCAATAGCCGATGGTAGTAACCCTGGTACGCCACGAATATCACCCGACAAAGCCAACTCACCGATAAACTCAGTATCACGCAGATTTAGCTCTCCGAGTTGCCCAGACGCGACTAACACGCTGATAGCAATCGCCAAATCGTATCGGCCACCCTCTTTGGGTAAATCCGCTGGTGCTAAGTTGATGGTGACGCGTCGGGTAGGGAATTCAAAATGGCTGTTGATAATTGCACTACGTACTCGATCTTTCGCTTCTCGAACAGCGGCTTCAGGCAAGCCCACTATATTTAGTGAAGGCAATCCATTTGAAATATGGGTTTCGACTGTAACTAAAGGGGAAGACACACCCACTCGGGCACGACTATAAATAGTGGCTAAACTCATGATCACTCCTTGACCAAATTATTTCTTTATGATGCTTTATCACATAAAAAGCAATCCAGCTTTTCACTTGTTTCGTACAGGTAATACATATTAATTAAGGTTAAAAAATGGCTATCAACCAAATAAATCCCAACAAACTTCTGCTGTCGAAATGGACCTCCACATCGCCACAACAAAAAGAGAAGCATTTCATCGTCACAAAACTGATTCGAGATGAAGAAAACACGGTTGTGGAATGTGTTCTTGAGGCTGTTATCAACAAAAATCAGTATTGCTTGCCTTGGCAAACCCTGACGTCACCAGATAATTGGCTTCAAGGTTGGAAATAGCCAATCTTAACCATTTCCATATCAAGCGATTACTTATATCAGACTACTGTCCATATCAAACCACTGTAAGAAAACGAGTTAGTCGTTTTTTTCTAACTCGTTCAAACGTACTTCCAATGCAGCGAGCTTTTCACGGTACTTGGCTAGCATTGCCGCTTGCACTTCAAACTCTTCACGGGTGACTAAATCCATTTTACTTAACGTATTACGAGCCACCTCGTGCAATTGCGCCTGAATTTCTTCTTTTGGCAACTTACCCAATGTTTCTGCGGCTTGGCCTAGTCCAGTTCCAAGTTGCTTTATAAATTGATCAATCATGTCATTCTCATTTTTTGTATTTACAATACTTAATAGTATAGAAGCCTAAGTAAGGTGCAAACAAGCTCTCGGCTGCACATCTTTATATCAATGCTCCGTTATAAACACCTAACGTCATTAAATTGCCTCTTTTTTGTGCGCCAAATAAAATATCGCGGGCTTTAATCAAAACAAATCCTCTAAATAAGGCACGCATTACACTTTTAGCCAAATGTTTGTTTTCTAATCAAAAGCAATAAGATAGGGATCTCGCCTAACAGCACCACTCGCATCAATTGCCCACTCGCACCAAGTTAACGCAATAACCAATGCAGACACACCAATATGCCGCACTAAATAAAGCCATCTGATGCTCTTTTTAATTCCGAAAAGTCGACAAAATCCTTACAAAGCCATTGTTATAAGGGCGTGTCCATATATGGCACGCATATTGAATAAGGTTAATTACCTGCGATACGACAATAAAACTGACTTTTAAAGGAGACAGTGGGTATGAAGCTTATAACTGCCATCATCAAGCCATTTAAACTCGATGATGTTCGAGAAGCACTTTCTGAAATCGGCGTTCAAGGTATCACCGTAACAGAAGTGAAAGGTTTCGGACGTCAAAAAGGCCACACAGAACTATACCGCGGCGCTGAATATGTAGTGGATTTTTTACCTAAGGTAAAAATCGAACTTGCCATTGCAGATGAAATGACCGACCAAGTGGTTGAAGCCATCACTGGCGCAGCAAACACTGGCAAAATCGGCGACGGTAAGATCTTTATCGTTAACCTTGAACAAGCGGTTCGTATTCGTACCGGCGAGACTGGTGTAGAAGCAGTTTAATAACTGCTCGATTTATACAAGCCTTTAGGGGGGCGAAACATGCAAGATCAAATTTTTCACTTACAATATGCGATGGACACCTTTTATTTCTTGGTGTGTGGCGCGCTGGTTATGTGGATGGCAGCTGGATTTGCCATGTTGGAAGCAGGTCTAGTACGTGCTAAAAACACCACTGAAATTCTTACCAAGAACGTGGCTTTGTTTGCCATTTCTTGCATCATGTATCTAGTTTGCGGTTACGCCATCATGTACGGTGGCGAGTGGTTCCTTACTGGTATTCAAGACGTTGATGTTGCTTCTACTTTAACGGACTTTGCTGGTCGTGAAGGTGGGTTTGAAGGCGGCGCAATCTACTCTGGTGCTTCTGATTTCTTCTTCCAAGTTGTGTTCGTTGCAACAGCTATGTCTATCGTATCTGGCGCAGTTGCTGAACGTATGAAGCTTTGGGCTTTCTTAGTGTTTGCAGTCGTAATGACAGGTTTCATTTACCCAATGGAAGGTAACTGGACTTGGGGTGGCGGTTCTGTATTCGGTATGTTTAGCCTTGGCGACCTAGGTTTCACTGACTTTGCAGGTTCCGGTATCGTTCACATGGCAGGTGCTTCGGCTGCTCTAGCTGGTGTATTGGTACTCGGTGCTCGTAAAGGCAAGTACGGTCCTAACGGTGAAGTTCGCGCTATTCCTGGTGCTAACCTACCGCTAGCAACTCTAGGTACTTTGATCCTATGGTTGGGCTGGTTTGGATTCAACGGCGGCTCTGTACTAAAACTTGGTGATATCGCTAGTGCTAACTCTGTTGCCATGGTGTTCTTAAACACAAATGCAGCTGCAGCTGGTGGCGCAATCGGTGCACTTATCCTTGCTCGAATTTTATTCGGCAAAGCCGATCTGACAATGCTTCTAAACGGCGTACTTGCTGGTTTGGTAGCAATCACTGCGGGTCCTGATACACCATCTGCTCTAGGTGCGACGCTTATCGGTCTTGTTGGTGGTTTAATTGTTGTTGTGTCTATCCTGACTCTAGACAAGCTTAAAATTGATGATCCAGTGGGCGCGATCTCTGTTCACGGTGTTGTTGGTCTTTGGGGCTTGCTAGCTGTACCACTAACTAATGATGGCACGACGTTCGGCGGACAAATCGCAGGCGCTCTTACTATCTTCGTTTGGGTCTTCGTTTCTAGCCTAGTGGTTTGGTTAATCATCAAAGCCATCATGGGTGTACGAGTTACTGAAGAAGAGGAATATGAAGGTGTTGACCTTTCTGAATGTGGTATGGAAGCGTACCCAGAGTTCAGCAAAAAATAATCGCCCTTCCTAAAAAGATAGTGTTCTTAATATCAAAACCCTCGCCTCGGCGGGGGTTTTCTTTTTATCTCCCTTATTGAGTTAGCGTTATACACCCTTATGACATACTGATCTCTTACTTACTCACACCGATACGCGTTATCATGAGCAATACATAAGACCGATTTATAGAGGCCAACATGCACGACGATTTACATTTAACCATTCGTAACCTTAGCAACGACGACTACGACGAAATAAAAGTACTGATGGATAAGGTCTATCACGACATTGGTGGCTCATGGCCGGAACATACTATTCATAAGCTAATCAAGGATTTTCCTGAAGGACAAATCTGTTTAGAAGATCACGGCAAAATTGTCGGTTTAGCCTTGTCTGTTCAAGTTAGCTATCAGCGTTTTAGTAACCCGCATACTTATGATGATCTTATCGATCAAAAAGAAAATATTCTGAACGATGACCGTGGCGACGCCATGTATGGTCTAGATGTTTTAATCGCCCCAGAATATCGTGGCTACCGTCTTGGTCGTCGTTTATACGAAGCAAGAAAAGACCTTTGTCGTCAACATAACTTACGAGCTATTTTGGCGGGTGGCCGTATCCCAAGTTACCACGAACATGCCCACGAAATGACCGCGGCAGAATACTTAGAATCCGTTCGTGAGCGTAAAATTTACGACCCGATTCTGACTTTCCAATTGTCTAACGATTTCCAAGTTACTCGTTTGCTAAAACGCTACATGCCTGAAGATGAAAAATCTCAAGGCTACGCAACCTTGTTGGAATGGAAAAACATTTTCTTCGAACCTGATACCAACGTGATTCGTTCACGTAAAACCCAAGTTCGTATCGGTGCGATTCAGTGGCAAATGCGTGAAGTAGAAAGCGTTGACGAGCTGTTGAAGCAAGTCGAATACTTTATCGACGCGGTATCCGATTATAAAAGTGACTTTGTTTTATTCCCTGAATTCTTCAATGCTCCACTGATTGGACTAAGTCCTGACCAAAGCAACCAAACCGAAGCTATCCGCTTTTTGGCGAGCTTCACTGAACGCTTTATCAACGAAATGTCCCAGTTCGCGGTCAGCTATAACATCAACGTCATCACTGGCTCCATGCCAGTAATTGAAGACGAGACTGTTTATAACGTCAGTTACTTATGTCGTCGTGACGGTACAGTGGAAGAGCAAAAGAAAATCCACATCACGCCCCATGAACGCCGTGACTGGGTTATTGAAGGTGGCAACGATTTACGCGTCTTCAATACCGATGCTGGCCGAGTGGGCATCTTGATTTGTTACGATGTGGAATTCCCTGAATTGGGTCGTCTACTTGCAGAGCAAGACATGGACATTTTGTTTGTACCATTCTGGACAGATACCAAAAACGGTTACTTGCGCGTACGTCGTTGTGCTCAAGCGCGCGCCATTGAAAACGAATGTTATGTGGTTATTTGTGGTAGCTGTGGCAACCTTCCTCAGGTAGAAAACCTAGACATTCAGTATGCGCAAAGCTCTGTATTTTCGCCTTCTGATTTCTCTTACCCGCATGATGCAGTGATGGCCGAAACCACGCCAAACACTGAAATGATCATGTTCTCGGATTTGGACTTAGATAAGCTTAAATTGACTCGCAGCGAAGGTTCGGTGAACAACCTAAAAGACCGTCGTACCGATCTTTACTCAGTGAATTGGAAAAAATCGAAATAAGCGAAACCGCTTTTTCCTGTGATAACATGGACGTTATCACAACAGCTTAATTTCATTTTGTAAGACTGTTCAAAGGCGCTGATAGCGCCCTTTTTATGACAAAAAGAGACTCTCATGGCCAAAGCAAAAACCGCCTTTGTATGCAATGAATGCGGAGCCGACTACGCAAAATGGCAAGGACAATGCCAAGCCTGCAGTGCGTGGAATTCACTATCCGAAATTCGCCTTACTTCTAGCAAAACCTCTGCTCGCGTTTCCGCCAGCCAAGATCCACGTTATCAAGGTTACGCTGGCGCAGTAACTGGCATCCAAAACTTATCCGATGTTGATTTGGGTGATGTACCTCGCTTTAGCTCTGGTGCGAACGAATTCGACCGAGTATTGGGCGGCGGATTGGTTCCCGGTGGCGTGGTGCTGATTGGTGGGCATCCAGGAGCAGGTAAAAGTACCTTATTGCTGCAAACCATGTGCTGGCTCGCGCAACAACAAACCGCTTTGTACGTAACAGGGGAAGAATCCCTTCAACAAGTTGCCATGCGAGCACAACGCCTTGGGCTGCCAACACAAAACCTAAAAATGTTGTCAGAAACCAATGTGGAAGCGATTTTAAACATCGCTCAACAAGTCAAACCCAAAGTCATGGTTATCGACTCGATCCAAGTCATGCATTTAGATGGCGTGGAATCCGCACCCGGCAGCGTATCGCAGGTTCGAGAAAGTGCCGCTGTTTTAACGCGTTTTGCTAAGCAAACTCAAACTGCGGTATTGCTTGTCGGGCACGTTACTAAAGATGGTTCTTTGGCTGGGCCGAAAGTACTAGAACACATGGTGGATTGTTCTGTGTTGCTGGAAGGTTCAGAAGACTCGCGCTTTCGTACCCTTCGCGGCATGAAAAACCGCTTTGGTGCTGTGAATGAGCTAGGCGTTTTCGCTATGCTCGAAAATGGCTTAAAAGAAGTCAAAAACCCAAGCTCTATTTTCTTAAACCGTAGCAATCATCCTGCGGCTGGCAGCTTAGTCATGGTGGTGTGGGAAGGAACGCGCCCTCTTTTGGTTGAGCTTCAAGCACTGGTCGATGATTCAGCTTTAGGCAATCCAAGACGCGTCACGGTGGGCTTTGATCATAATCGTTTAGCGATGCTATTGGCGGTATTACACAAGCACGGTGGTTTACTGACATCAGATCAAGATGTCTATCTGAACGTAGTTGGCGGTGTAAAGGTGTTGGAAACCAGCGCGGATCTCGCTGCTATCGCAGCGGTGGTCTCTAGTTTCCGCGATAGAGCATTACCACATGATTTAGTGGTACTTGGAGAAGTAGGGTTATCCGGTGAAATTCGTCCTGTACCATCAGGACAAGAACGTATTAGTGAAGCGGCGAAACATGGATTCACCAGAGCAGTGGTACCAAAAGCCAACTGTCCGAAAAAGCAGATTGAAGGCATGAAAGTCATTGGGGTTGAACGTTTGTCTGAAGCGCTAGACGCGATTTTTGAAAACTAACAGATTCGATTAGCGACCATTAATCAATCGTTAATCATTTGTCAGTTCAAACAAGTCAGTAATCAGCTCATCCTCCATCCCATAAGGTAACGCCTTGGCAGAATCCGCTTCCAATCGTTCTTGGCGAGCTTTTAACAAGCGCGCACGACGTTGCTGGCACAAATCCAACACATGATGTCGCGCTTCATTGGACAAGGAGAACCAATGAAAGCGCTCTTCCCTACTGCGTAAGCAGCCTTTACAGAATCCCTTTGCACTGTTTTCACACACACCTCGGCAAGGGCTTTCTATGGCAAACAGTTCTATTTGTTCCATAATGCCCCCTTAAGACGTTAATGTAATTCGACGTTATTCTGTTGCTAGCTGAAAATCGTACACTTCTTCTGGTGATAAAAAGTACACCCTATCAGCTGGTGCTGCATCCAAAGAAAACCAATAAAATCTCTCTGTCACACCCATTTCTAAATAAAAATTAACATACGCCGCGTGCACAGGATCGGTAACGCTCAAGCTCTTAGCTACTACTCTCGTGCCATCTGACCATGAATGAACGCCAACACCAGCGCCAGCTCCAATACTTCGTGTTACACCACCTAAGAATAGATCAACACCACCAGAAAGCACGTAACCCGTCGGCGCTATGTGAGTATTCAAGCCAAGTCGACGGATCAAACGTGCACCTTCCATTGTCGCTTGCTGATCAACAGAACCTGGCACATCAACTAAAACGAGATCCGTGACATTAGGATTTTTACGCACCATATCGCTTAGCTGCTTTACGAGGTCTGCGCCCAAGACACCAGATAAATAAGCCGAGTTTCCTTCGACTTCAATGGTCAGCTCAGCACTTGATTGAACGCTTTCTTTTTTTTCAGGTGACAAGGCACAACCCGATATTAAAACGCTCAGCAAAACAGGTAGCCACTTAGCACTATGTAAAAAAGATATCTTGGTATTCATATTGGTCCTAGCGAAAATAAAAGTGTCAATTCATAACAAGCCTTCGCTGCTACTTTATATTGCCAACCAATACGAGGGAAGCGTATGAAGAAGTTTTTATGCTTACATTTCTCGCATATAAAAAATGGCCGCTTATCTTTCGACAAACAGCCATTAAATAACTCAAATCTTTTATAGGTTTAATCCCTATGAAGGAAAAGAAAAACTCTTCCCTTCACGAACACCAGCTGAAGGCCAACGCTGAGTAATAGTTTTGCGCTTGGTGTAAAAACGCACCGCATCCGGGCCGTAAGCATGTAGATCACCGAACAAAGAACGCTTCCAACCACCAAAACTGTGATACGCCACAGGCACTGGTAAAGGCACGTTAATGCCAACCATGCCGACCTCAATATTATCCGAGAAATAACGCGCCGCTTCGCCATCACGAGTAAAGATACAAGTGCCGTTGCCGTATTCGTGGTCATTAATCAGCGTCATGGCTTCTTCCATGGTATCGACTCGAACCACTTGCAGCACAGGACCAAAAATCTCTTGTTGATAGCTTTCCATGTCTTTGGTCACGCCATCAATAAGCGTCGCACCAACAAAGAAACCATTTTCATAACCTGAAACATTAGGGTGACGACCATCAACAACAATCGTCGCACCTTGTGATTCAGCGCTATCAATAAAACCGACCACTTTGTCTTTATGCTCTTTAGTGATAACTGGACCAAAGTCATTGGTTTTGTCTGAACATTCACCCACTTTAAGTGGTTTCATGGCTTCGGCCATTTTGCTAACCAAAGCATCGCCAGCGGCTTTACCAACCGCAACTGCTACTGACAAGGCCATGCAACGCTCGCCAGAGGAACCAAAAGCTGCACCAAGTAACTGGCTGACAACGTTATCCATATCCGCATCCGGCATAACAATCGCGTGGTTTTTCGCTCCGCCCAATGCTTGGCAACGTTTGCCGTTTGCACTGGCTTTGCTGTAAATATATTCCGCAATCGGCGTGGAACCCACAAAGCTCACGGCTTTTACTCGTTTGTCTTCCAATAAGGTATCGACAGCCACTTTATCGCCATTTACCACGTTAAATACACCAGCTGGTAAACCAGCTTCATGCAATAATTCAGCGATAAACAACGCCGTACTTGGATCGCGTTCAGACGGTTTCAAAACAAACGTGTTACCACAGACAATCGCCATCGGGAACATCCACAGTGGCACCATAGCAGGGAAGTTAAAGGGCGTAATACCTGCAACGACACCTAATGGCTGAAACTCGCTCCAAGAGTCGATATTTGGACCGACATTTTTGCTGTACTCGCCTTTTAATAATTCTGGTGCACCACAGGCGTATTCAACGTTTTCAATGCCGCGCTGTAATTCGCCAGCGGCGTCATGGCAGATTTTGCCATGCTCGGCACCGATGAGTTCACAAATTTTATCGGAATGTTTTTCTAATAAGGCTTTGTAATTAAACATAATGCGCGCACGCTTTAATGGCGGAGTATTGCGCCATTCTGGATACGCAGCTTGAGCGGCTGAAATCGCTTCTTCTACCGTTTCACGAGAAGCAATGGCAACTTTTTTTGCCACCTTGCCAGTTGCTGGATTAAACACATCTTGAGTACGTTCGGCTTGCTCTGAATGTTTACCGCCGATAAAGTGTCCGATGATTTCCATGAGTACTCCATATAGTCATTATAAAAGGGTTATTGACATCATTACGACAGAGTAAAAGCCACACTGATGACAAACATTGACTCTACTATGACAAGAGGAATAGATTATAAAAAGTCGAATCTATTAACGCTTAGTTAATCTTTTACTTAACTAAGATCTCTAGGGCAGAATAAATAATGAATCAATTTCAAAGTCAGGTAAGCGATGCTGATCTTCGTATCTTACGAATCTATCGAACAGTGGTGGAATGTGGCGGATTTTCCGCTGCAGAAGTTGAGTTAAATATCAGTCGTGCCGCGATCAGTATTGCCATATCTGATTTAGAAACACGTTTAGGCTTCCGCTTATGTCAACGTGGCCGCTCAGGTTTTTCGCTAACCAATGAAGGTAGCAAAGTATACGACTTCACCTTACAACTATTGTCATCCATCGAAGATTTCAGAACCAACATCAATGCGCTCCATGAGCATTTAAAGGGTGAATTAAACATTGGTATTACTGACAACCTTGTTACTCTGCCACACACTCGTATAACAAGAGCTTTAGCAGGGCTAAAAGACAAAGGTCCACAAGTCGCCATCAATATTAGAATGATTCCACCGACTGATGTTGAACGAGGCGTATTAGATGGGCGTTTGCATGTTGGTATTGTGCCAGACTTAAAAATACTCAGCGGTTTGGATTATCACCATCTTTATGAAGAGGAATCCAAACTCTATTGCAGCAATACCCACCCACTGTTTAACGTCATCGACGACAAAATATCCAAAACCAAGCTCAAAGACTTTGATGCCGTGCTACCAGCTTACGCACAAACACCCGAAATAAAAACCCAACATCAACCTCTTACGGCAAGTGCAACCGCGACAGACCGAGAAGGGATTGCCTTCCTTATTTTGACAGGACGTTATATTGGTTTTTTACCAGACCATGTAGCAGAACATTGGATTCGTGACGGCCGCATGCGTGCCATTCTTCCCGATGAATGCCATTACATCACCCAGTTTTCAGCAATCACTCGAAAAGGTGCTCGTGCCAATCTCATTCTGGAAACATTTTTAGATGAGTTAGAAAAAACCCAATAAAACATAACCTATAAGACAGATATCTAAGATAGGGAATATCTTTCATATATATTTAAAAGTTTATATCCTAACTCCAGAGATATAAAATACATTCATCTAAGTATTTCCTATATTTTTACGGAGTAATCAATGAATTCCCAAAAACGTATTAATACGATTATTGGTTTAACGTTAGCAGCATCCCTGCTGCTAACTGGCTGTTCATCGAACGAAGATGAATCAGCTGTAGAAAAAGAAATTGTACGACCAGTAAAATTAATTACCATTGAGGCAACAGATTCAATAAATATTCGTCGCTTTCCTGCAGAATTAAAAGCCAGTGAAGAAGCAGATATTGCCTTTCGCGTTGGTGGACAATTAATGAAAGTAAATGTTGTCGCTGGTCAACGAGTCAATAAAGGCGAACTTCTAGCTTTACTGGATCCAACTGATTTCAAACTTGAAGTAGAGCTTGCTGAAGCAAACCAAAGTCTTGCCGAGGCGCAGTTTAAGCGTATTCAGGCAATATTTAAGCAAAACGCTACAACTAAATCTGAGTATGACTCAAGCAAAGCAACATTGGATCAAACTAATAACGCCCTACAATCTGCTAAAAACCAACTTCAATACACTAAAGTTTACGCACCGTTTAAAGGAGTTATTTCCTCTGTAGCGACGGAAAACTTTCAATACATTAGTGCTACAGCACCTATTATGCACATACAAAATATTGACGATTTGGATGTAGAGTTTCAAGTTCCAGAAAGCCTAGTAGTCAGCATTAAATCCACACAGTCAGACTATCAACCAAACGTAATAGTCGATGTAGCACCAGACGAAGTATTATCAGGCACATACAAAGAACACAACACAACACCCGATCAAACATCCATGGCCTATGATGTTTCACTGCGCCTAATCCGCAACGGTAAACCAGAACACACTTTATTACCTGGTATGACAGCGAACGTCGATATAGATTTAAACCGTCTTTTAGGGATGAAAAAGCATGTTGTTATTCCTGTCGAAGCGGTTACACGTCGCGAAGATACAGACACAGGTAAATCAAACAGCACTGTTTGGGTCTTCAATAAAGACACAGGCAAAGTGAGCGCACGTGTTGTGACACTTGGATCCTTACAAGGTAATCAAATTGAAATCACTTCAGGCCTTAACGCTGGAGATCAAGTGGTTGCTGCAGGAGTAAACAGTCTCACAGACTCCATGCATGTTCGCCCTTGGACACGTGAGCGAGGTCTATAATGGATATTGCTGCTTATTTTATTAAACGCAAAGTAACGAGTTGGATGGTAACACTGATCTTATTGATCGGCGGTACCATCGCTTTTACTAACCTTGGTCAATTAGAAGATCCTGAATTTACTATCAAGGATGCTCTGATCATTACCCAATATCCTGGCGCTTCACCAGAACAGGTCGAAGAAGAAGTCACCTATCCGATTGAAACTGAATTACAGAACCTGCCTTACGTAGATAAAATTACATCAACATCAAAAGCGGGCTATTCAAAGGTTCAATTAACCATCAAAGACTCATATCGTGCTAAAGAGCTCAAGCAAATATGGGATGAAGTTCGTAAGAAAATTCGCGATATTCAAGGCGATTTCCCAAGCGGCGTGTCCACACCTATTGTTTTAGATGATTATGGCGATGTATACGGCGTGATGCTGGCGATCAATGGTCAGGGCTACCCATACAAAGACCTTAAAAACTACGTTGATTACATCAAGCGTGAATTAGTACTAGTTGATGGTGTCGCTAAAGTTACCGTAGCTGCAGAACAAGACGAGCAAGTTACTATTGAAATTTCTCGTGCCAAACTGGCCAATATGGGCATCGCACCAAGCCAATTAGAAGACTTATTATCGAACCAAAACAGCGTATCAAACGCTGGACGTGTAAAAGTTGGCAGTGAATATATTCGCATTAGCCCGACTGGTGAATTCAAAGACATATCGGAGCTTGAGAACCTTATTGTCGGTACCCCATCGGATGGCAATTTAATTCGTTTACGAGACATTGCCACGGTGAAACGTGAATATGTTGAACCACAGACTCACATTGTTGATTTCAATGGCGCTAAATCGCTATTACTCGGCATATCCTTTTCATCTGGCGTAAACGTGGTGAAAATTGGCGAAGCATTAGAAAACCGAATTGAAGAGCTTCAATACCAGCAGCCTATTGGCTTAAGCATGGATCCTATTTATTTCCAATCAAAAGAAGTAGATCGTTCTGTGTCAAACTTCTTGCTTAATCTAGTTGAAGCCGTAGGTATCGTTATCCTAGTACTTTTGGTCTTCATGGGCATTCGTTCTGGTATTTTGATTGGTATTATTCTGCTGCTTACCATTCTTGGTACCTTCATTATTATGGATTACTTCCATATCAATCTACAGCGAATATCTTTAGGTGGTCTGATTATCGCCCTCGGTATGTTGGTAGATAATGCCATAGTGGTAACCGAAGGTGTACTCATAGGCATGCAAAGGGGCATGACCAAATTACAAGCCGCCAGTGCGGTTGTGAAACAGACTAAATGGCCACTTTTAGGTGCAACCGTCATTGCAGTTACCGCTTTTGCACCGATTGGTTTATCGCCTGATGCTGTTGGTGAATTCGTTGGTTCGCTGTTCTATGTTTTGTTGATTTCTCTGCTATTAAGCTGGATCACAGCCATTACATTGACGCCTTTTTTCTGTGATTTATTCTTCAAAGAAACAATCCAAAAAGCCAACAATGAAGACGGTTCAGCAGAAGAACTAGCCGACCCTTACAAAGGTTTTATCTTTACTGGCTATAAATGGTTGCTAGATAAAGCCATGCACTACCGCTGGGTAACGGTCATTCTTTTAATTGGTAGCTTGTTTACTGCCGGTTGGGCATTCCAATTTGTAAAACAATCTTTCTTCCCACCTTCAACAACACCTATGTTCTATATGGACATTCAAATGCCGGAAGGAACCCACATTGATAGTACTTACAAAACCGTAAAACAAATTGAAAGCGATCTGTTGAAAGACGATCGTATTAACTACGTAACATCAACAACTGGGCAAGGCGCTTTGCGTTTCATGTTGACGTACACAGCAGAACAAACTAACTCAAGTTACGCTCAGTTCATTATTCGAACCAAGAATGCTGACGTAATTCCTAGCTTACTAAAAGACTTGTATTACAAAATGCAGGAAGAGTACCCTGAGCTTGAAGTAAAACTGCAACGCCTACAGTTAGGACCATCTAGTGGCGCTAAGCTTGAAGCTCGTATTAGTGGTCCAGACCCTAAACATTTACGTCAAATAAGCGCGCAGATCCAAGAGATTTACCGCACTGATGGTGGCCTTGAAAATATTAAAGACAACTGGCGTCAGCCTGTTAAGGTGCTTCGCCCAATCTTTAATGATGCTCAAGCTCGACGTCTAGGTATCAGCAAAACAGAATTGGACGATGTATTGTTAACCAACTTTACTGGATCTCAAATTGGTTTGTATCGTGAAGGCACTGACTTGCTCCCTATAGTAAGAACGGCGCCTGAAAATGAGCGTGTCTCAATAGACCAAATCCGTGACTTACAGATCTATAGCCCAGCGACAGGATCCTACGTAACCCTTTCGACACTGGTATCTGGATTTGAAACCGTTTGGGAAGATCCAATCATTGAACGTCGAGATCGTAAACGTACTATTACGGTGATGGCTGATCCTAAAATTTTAGGTGATGAAACAGCAATGGAGATCTTTTCTCGTACTCGTAGCGCAATCGAAGCAATTCATTTGCCACCAGGGTATGTTCTAGATTGGGGCGGTGAATACGAAAGCAGTACTGATGCTCAGGCTAACATATTCAAGGCTTTGCCGATGGGCTACCTATTTATGTTTATCATCACCATATTACTGTTTAACTCAATTCGTGTGCCGCTGACAATTTGGTTCTGTGTACCGCTAGCATTAATTGGTGTTTCAACAGGGCTACTGGTAATGAACTCTGCATTCGGCTTTATGGCATTGCTTGGATTCTTGAGTCTATCAGGCATGACAGTGAAAAACGGTATCGTATTAGCAGACCAAATAAACTACGAACTTGAACAAGGTACAGAGAAATACGAAGCTATCTTCATTTCTGCTGTGAGCCGTGTTCGACCTGTTTGTATGGCTGCAGTCACAACCATTCTTGGTATGGTGCCATTACTTTACGATGCGTTTTTTGAAGGCATGGCCGTGGTCATTTCCTTTGGCTTAGGCTTCGCGACAATACTGACACTGATCGCTGTACCTGTGTTTTACACTATATTATTCCGAGTCAAATATCGTCATCACGAAGACTTTGAATAATACTTTTGAATAATGACTAAGCGTTGTATTTAGAGGATGGAGCTTTATCGAATAGATAAAGCTCCTGTTTTTAAACTACCTATCGTATTGAGAAGACCATGCATCTAGACGACATCTTAAAATTAGACATTAAGCTACTCGTCGCTTTCGTCACTATCATGGAAGAAGGCAGCGTTTCTCGCGCCGCGGAAAGACTTGGAGTGACACAGCCTGCACTTAGTAAAAGCTTACAACGCTTGAGAGATTTATTTAAGGATTCGTTATTCACTCGCCAAGCCTATGGCTTAAGCCCAACAGCGCGAGCCTCTGAATTACACGACCTAATTCAGCCAATTTTAAACTCTCTTTCTGAATTAATGAGCCCGAACTCACTAGATTTAAAAAACCTAGATCGACGTTTCAAGCTACGTGTAGATGAAGGAGATTTAGAAAATTTTATTGAGCCATTACTAGCGTCATTACAATATCAGGCACCAGGTATGAGGCTATCCATCAGCTCATGGGGAGATTCCCACCTAGATGAGCTAGTTTCAGGCAATGTAGATCTTGGGATTATGCGTATCAACGATACGCCCGGTAATGTTCGCAGCAAGCTAATAGGCTACATGGAAGCTTGTATTATATTAAGTGAAGCGCATCCGCTTTATCACAAAGAAGAATTGACGGTAACAGAGCTGTTATCCCACAAAGTGGTGACACATCACTTACGTAACAACCGAAATAGCACCTTTTCTAAAACTGAACAAAAGCTAAAGCAGCAAGGTCATTGTATTCAGCCAGATTTAGAAACAGACAGCCTGATGGTTGCTATGCAAGCAGTGAAAAGAGGCATGGCACTGGTAACATCTCGCTCAATTGGCGACTTATTTTTACAAATAATGTGCGAGAAAGCCCATTTTTATCCAGTGAAATTATTGCCAATTCCAAAAGAAGTATTGGAGCTCGATGAATATAGTGGTCGACACCCTATCCATATTTTTTGGCATGAACGCTTTAATAATGACCTTGCTCATCGTTGGCTGAGAGAACAGATCATTTACTTTATGCGTGAATCCCCCTGGATGCATCCACCAGTTTGATGCATCCACATTCTAGTAGAATTATCCCGCGTCGCGCTCCGATCTAACCCAATCAAAGCGCGGGATTCTTTCACCATTTATTTCAACAGACTCTTGAAACATACTTAGCGGTCTTGCCCACCAGCCGAATTCTCCATATAAAGCCTGATAAATAACTAACTCTTCCTCAGTTTCGCTGTGTTTTGCCACTCGCTCAACCCAGTACAGCGCCCCTTTATAATGTTGATAAACGCCCGCTTTCATATTTAAAACCTCTATACTTTTTAAAAATCGACCATAATTAGCCAATATCTAGAAAAACTTGTCGCTAATGCGAAAGTTACTCCCTTACACGTCTTATAGAACTCAGCAATAATACTTACATATTATCGCTCTAACCCATTTTCAGGAATTTTCTATGTATCTAGTACGTCCAGTAGATTTTGCCGATCTTCCTGCGCTGGAACGCCTTGCTCAACAGGCGGGTATTGGTATTACAAACTTCCCCGCAAACAGAGAACGCCTCAACGACAAAATCGCGTCTTCTCGTCGTTCTTTTCAAACTGATGTCGTACAGCCAGGCGACGAATCCTACTTGTTTGTGTTAGTGGATACCAGTAATGAGCAAATTGTTGGTTGTTGTGGTATCGATGCCATGGTGGGAATCGATACACCGTTTTACAGCTATCGCATTGACGAAGTGGTTCATGCGTCGCCACAGTTGCAAATTCACAATCGCATCCCTGCACTCTTCTTATGCCATGACTATAGCGGAACCAGCCGACTTATTGCCTTAGTGGTCGACAAAGCGCACCAGAACCCTCTTGCTATGTCTTTGTTATCCAGAGCACGCCTACTCTTTATTGCACGTTATCCAGAGCGTTTCACCAAGCGCTTATTTGCAGAGTTGCGAGGCGAAAGTGACAAGCACGGCTACTCCGCTTTTTGGGACGCCTTGGGAAAACACTTTTTTACCATGGACTTCAAGAAAGCCGACTATCTTTCAGGTGTCAGCAATAAAAACTTTATCGCAGAATTAATGCCTCGCTACCCGATTTATGTTCCAACCTTGCCAGAAGCCGCACAAGAAGCAATTGGTGTAGTGCATGAGAACTCAGGGCAAAGTGCAGACATTTTATTAGATGAAGGTTTTGAGTTCCGTGGCTATGTGGACATATTTGATGCCGGCCCAAGTATCGAAGCAAGAACAGAAAGCCTGCACACCATTACCAACCAGAAAACAGACAAGGCTCTGACGCTAACAGAAACCTCAAAAGGCGCTATCCACCTTATATCTGCAGGCCATTTAGAAAATTTCAGAGTGACTGCCGCACCTGCTGAGCCGCAAGTAGCAGGATTAGCATTAGAAAAATCGACCCAAGAAAGGCTAGGCATTTCATCCGGAAAGCGTATCCAGTGGGTTGCTCTATAAACAATAATAACGATCTGCATGATCTTAATAACCGTCAAAAGCAGCTTAATTAAATACGAGGAACACCATCATGATGGTCATACGCCCCATTTGTCAGAATGACCTAAAGTCACTTTACCGACTTGCAGAAAAAACCGGCATTGGTTTTACCTCCTTGGTGTCTGATGAAGCCATTCTACAAAAGAAAATCGACGGCGCCGTGCGTTCTTTTAACAAAGAAAACGTCACCAAGCCCCACAATGAAGATTATTTGATGGTACTTGAAGACACCACAACAGGTGACATTGTTGGTACCTGTGGAATATTAGCTACGGTTGGTTTAGATGAACCCTTCTACAGCTATCATCTAGGAACCATTACTCACGCATCCCGTGAACTTGGTGTACATAACGCCATTCCTACTCTGATACTTAATAATGACTTCACCGGATTTAGTGAGATCTGCACACTGTTTTTAGAAGAAGATTACCGTCATTCAAAAAACGGCCAACTGCTTTCTAAGGCACGTTTTATGTTCATGGCACAATTTCCTGAACGTTTTACCGATAAAGTATTCGCGGAAATGCGTGGTGTTAGTGATGAAAATGGCATTTCTCCTCTATGGGAGAGTCTTGGCCGCCACTTCTTCTCTATTGATTTTAAAGAAGCTGACGAACTTACCTCTCAAGGTAACAAACAGTTTATTGCTGAGCTTATGCCGAACAACCCAGTCTACGTTAACTTGCTACCACAAGAAGCCCGCGACGTATTGGGACAAGTTCACAAAAATACGGTGCCAGCCCGTCGTTTATTAGAACAAGAAGGCTTTCGTTATGAAAACTACGTCGACATTTTTGATGGCGGCCCAAGTTTAGAGGCTCGTGTGCAAGACATACGAGCAGTCCGAGATAGCCGACTTTGCCTTGCTAACATAGGTCAACCTAAAGGCATCCGTGAAGGCAAAGGCGAAGGGATGAGCGAAGGTAATTACTATCTTGTCTCGAATGCCAAGGTAAAAGACTTTCGTTGCATTCTGATTCAACGATCAATACCGCCTGGCAGCGCTATGACTTTGACTCAAGAGGAAGCAGACTGCCTCTGCATAATAAACAAAGAACCCGTTCGAATCGTGGAACTATCACCCTATTCAAGATAAGTGCGCTTAACCTTTATCAGAATTGAAAGTACTAAAGTTAAAAGTGCACGAATTAACAGGAGCTATCATGAAACAAGCACATTATATTAATGGTCAATGGTTAGCAGGCGAAGGCCAGCTACTCCGCTCTATCGACCCAGCAGATGCAAGTTTAGTATGGCAAGCCAACACAGCCACTTCAGACCAAGTAGATTTAGCCATCAAGTCTGCTCGCTCTGCATTTCCTACTTGGGCTAATCGCCCTTTAGAAGAACGCTTAACGATTATTGAAGCCTTCGCAGAACTGGTAAAACAGCACAGCGAAGAAATCGCTACCGCCATTAGCCGCGAAACCGGCAAACCAATCTGGGAAACCCGCACCGAAGCCGCTGCTATGGTGGGCAAGGTCGCGATTTCCAAACAGGCGTATCACGAAAGAACAGGCGAAAAAACCACGCCAATGCAGGGTGCCACAGCCCGACTACGCCATCGTCCACATGGTGTGGTTGCTGTATTTGGCCCTTACAACTTTCCCGGACATTTACCCAATGGCCACATAGTTCCAGCGCTGATTGCAGGTAATACCGTGGTTTTCAAACCAAGCGAGCAAGCTCCTGCTACGTCGGATTTGATCATTCAGTTATGGGAAAAAGCTGGTCTGCCAGCTGGCGTACTTAACTTGATTCAAGGCGAGCGCGACACTGGCGTTGCTTTGGCCAATCACCAAGGCATCGACGGATTATTCTTCACCGGCAGTCCACAAGTAGGTCACATTTTACACAACGATTTTGCTGGCCATCCGGGCAAAATTTTGGCGTTAGAAATGGGCGGCAACAACCCATTATTGGTTTCTGAAAAAATAGCGGATCAACGTGCTGCCGTGCATGAAATCATCCAGTCAGCCTTTATATCAGCAGGACAGCGTTGTACTTGTGCCCGTCGTTTATTATTGCCAAAAGGCAAGCTTGGCGATGCGATTTTGCAGTCCCTAGTAACGGCAACCAAAGCGCTAAAAATCGATCGTTTTGATGCCGAAGTACAACCTTTTATGGGACCAGTGGTATCTGCTCAAGCCGCCGACGGTTTACTGCAAGCCTACCAAAAGCTGATCAAATTAGGCGCATCACCGATCCTAGAAATGACTCGTGGCGACAGCCAAACCGGCTTTGTTACACCGGGTATTATCGACGCAACAGACATGCTAGACGAGCTTCCAGATCAGGAATACTTCGGCCCTTTGCTGACTGTGATTCGTTATGACTCTTTGGATCAAGCCATGAACATCGCCAACAACACCAAGTTTGGTTTGTCTGCCGGTCTCTTATCCGATGACGCAGCCGAGTATGAATGGTTCTTACAGTATAGCCGTGCTGGCATTATCAACTGGAACCGCCAAACTACCGGTGCATCAAGCAACGCACCATTTGGTGGCACAGGCGCCAGTGGCAACCATAGAGCCAGCGCTTACTATGCAGCAGATTATTGCGCGTACCCAGTTGCCAGTATTGAGGCAGACAGCTTAACCATGCCGGAAAAACTCGGTCACGGCATTACCCTTTAACGACACAGAAGACACAATTTACAAGAGGCAGTTATGAACACAGCGACAGAAGCCAATTTTGACGGCTTAGTGGGCCCAACCCACAACTACAGCGGCCTATCTTTTGGTAACGTCGCTTCATTGAATAACTCGGCACGTCCATCCAATCCAAAAGCAGCGGCAAAACAAGGCTTAGTAAAAATGAAAGCCTTGGCTGATATGGGATTTGTTCAAGGTGTACTCGCGCCACACGAACGCCCACATATCCCAACGCTGCGCCGTTTAGGTTTTTCTGGTAGTGACGCAAATATATTAGAACAAGCTGCCAAACAAGCACCCAAGCTGCTTGCTGCGGTTAGTTCTGCGTCTTGTATGTGGACAGCCAACGCGGCGACCGTATCGCCAAGTGGTGACACCAGTGACCAGCGAGTGCATTTTACGCCTGCAAACTTAGTAAATAAATTCCATCGTTCCATCGAACATGAAACCACTGGCGCGATTTTACAAGCGACCTTTAAAGACGAAAAACATTTCGCTCACCATCCAGCGTTGCCTAGTGTCGATCACTTTGGCGATGAAGGGGCAGCAAACCACACACGTTTTTGCCATGGTTATGGCGAACAAGGCATCGAGTTCTTTGTGTATGGAATGGAAGCCTTCAACAACAGCGCGCCACATCCTGCTAAATTTCCGGCTCGCCATACATTAGAAGCATCACAGGCCGTGGCGCGTCGTCATGGATTATCAGCAAATCAAGTGGTTTACGCACAACAAAATCCAGACGTCATCGACGCTGGCGTTTTCCACAACGACGTGATTGCCGTAGGTAACCGTAACGCGCACTTTTATCACCAAGAGGCTTTCTTAGATACCGCTAAGATGAAGCAAGACTTACTAACAGCTTGGGGAGATAGAGCGTCTAAGCTCCACCTGATTGAAGTTCCGAGTAATGCCGTATCAGTACAAGACTGTATTCAGTCTTACCTGTTTAATAGCCAGTTATTAAGCCGTGACGATGATGACATGGTTTTAGTTGTACCGGGTGAATGCGAAAACAATCCAGCGGTTTGGGCGTATTTAAATAGCCTAGTTGTTGGTCAATCGCCGATCAATGAGATCAAAGTCTTTGACCTCAAACAAAGCATGAGCAACGGCGGCGGCCCAGCTTGCCTTCGACTTCGCGTTGCCCTCACACAAGCTGAGCAACAAGCTATTAATCCATCGACACTGATGAATAACGCCTTGTTTGAGCGTTTAAATATCTGGGTAGATAAGCATTACCGGGATGAACTGCATGAAAAAGACCTTGCCGATCCGCAGCTGTTAATCGAAAGCCGCAACGCATTAGATGAATTAACTCAGATAATGAACTTGGGAAGTGTCTACGAATTTCAAAGGTAGTCTCGAACAACCCCACCCTAACCAACCCTACACTTGAAGATAAGGGGCTTCAGCTCCTCCCCCTGCTAAGGGGGAGATTGGGAGGGGGTTATCTCTTAAAAGTGCTCACCATTCTCGTAATAATCTTTGCCCTGTAGATCATGAAACAAAACGGTAATGTCTTGGCCACTATCTACCAATGGTCTAACCAATTCTTCGATGATTAACGCTACTTTGCGCTTTACTTCATCGCCTCTGTCAAACCACAAAACATCAAAGAATGGATAAGCAGGAGAAGCACCGCCGACCGCAAGATACGTCGTTGCTTGATACTCAAGTGTAAAATGTGAATTAGGAGTATCGGTAATTTCAGCTAAGTTTTCTATCAGGATATCTGCGATAGACTCTAATTCGTCAAAAGCTAGTCCACGAACACGTAAATGAGGCATATTAATCCTTAGTCGATATCAACAATTTAGCAGTAAATAATGCCTGATTTACTAACCTTCATCTACATAATCGAATGAACGACTTTCAATCACTTGGCCATCCTGAACGACATCAACACTCCATTTACCATCAAAACCAGGCATTAATCGTTTACTTGACCATACTCGCCAACGGTCACCACCTATATCAAATCCTATATCAGCTTGATCTTCGCCATCCAGTTTCCAACGATGAATAACTTGGCTGCCAGACATATCACGTAAATCAGTAAAGAAATACACTCTTTGTATTTCGCCATATTCTACTTTTACAGTGGGCCCAATATCATCAATCGGCTCTCGATCTACAACATCTGTTGAAAATTGAGCACGAGCCACTGTACCTTCAGCCCAAGCTGGTAAAATCATCGCAAACGATAAAATACCAGCCAAAGCAACTTTAGTTAACGTTTGCCACATATTAAAATCCTATTGTACTTGTATAAAAATGTTTGCATTAAAAATGCGTGAAATAGCCATTTTCTCGCCGACCTTAATTTTTATTTAACTCTTCTTTAGAGACGAATATAACCATAAAGTTAGCTGAAAACTGTGTAAAAGAAACGAGAGTTTTGTGTAATTTTGCAAGCTCTCTCGCTTCTTTTGTGTCAAACAATAACTAACTTTCTGTTGAGGCTTTCTTTTTAGACTTTCTTTTTAAGGAATATATGTGGCTGAAGTGAATACTTACTTTGCTTGACGATCCGCCAAGGGCGTTGAAAAAGTATATTCCATATCCCAAGGAAAACGTATCCACGTATCTTGGCTTACTTCGGTAATAAAAGTATCAACCAATGGCTTACCAGCAGGTTTTGCGTAAATGGTCGCAAAATGAGCTTTAGGCAACATTTCACGTACTTTTGCCGCAGTACGCCCTGTATCAACTAGATCATCAATCAAAATGAATCCTTCACCGTCGCCTTCTACGCCTTTCAAAACGTTCAGCTCACCTTGCTTCATTACTCCATCGCCTTTCTCGCCGGCACCGTAACTAACAATACAAATCGTATCAATCAGGCGAATATCCATTTCACGACATAAAATAGCCGCTGGCACTAAACCGCCACGAGTAATCGCAATAATTCCCTTCCAAGGACCTTGCTCAAGCAAACGCCAAGACAAAGCGCGAGCATTCCTATGTAACTCTTCCCAAGATACCGGAAAATCTTTTGAATAAGGGGTCATCAAAGCTCCTACGCCTTTCGCTATTGGTTCTGATTTCTCAATTATGTGCCACTAAGGGAATAACATAATACAAGAAAAGATTGAGTGGAAATAAAAGATTAGGATTTTAGCGGCAATGGTAGGCCGGCCGCAACAAAAGTTACCCGATCGGTCAATTTAGCTAGCGCCTGATTCATTGCGCCAGCCTCATCACCAAAACGCCTAGCCAGCGCATTCATCGGCATAATACCTAAACCCACCTCACTCGATACTAGAATTAAATCCCCTTCGAATACTTCAACCGCTTTTAGTAGCGCTTGTTTTTCATCTTCCAAACGAGTTTCATCTTCTAGGCACAATAAGTTCGTCATCCATAAGGTAAAACACTCAACGATGACTGCTTGATCAGGTGAATTAAGAGAATGTAAGACTCTTGCCAATGCTAACGGCTCTTCTATCAATTGCCATTCACTCGGTCGGTTGTCTTTATGCAAGCGCACTCGGTCTGCCATGCCGTCATCCCACACTTGAGACGTCGCCACATAACAGACTGGTTTTCCGCAAGCCGCTATTTGTTCTTGAGCGAAAGTACTTTTACCACTACGAACGCCACCTAAAACGAGATGCTTCATGCTAGCTCTCGGCCTCCCTCTGTTTTTAATAAACGAATCAATGCGCTATTTAAAGCATCCATTTCACGCAAAGCCGGTAATGCCACACGAATCCAACCTTCGCCTAAGCGAGTATGAACACCGACTTGATGCAACATTTCAAAAACTTGCGCTGCATACTCATGACTATCGAGAAACCAAGTCACAAACAGCGGACTCAATACATAATCTTGAGAATCAAAAATAGTATTGAATTTTGGCATCACACGTTCAACAAATGCAGCTTGTCGTACTTTTAAGCCTTGCAAAGCTTGAGACTGCCAAGCTTTATCAGCAAAGGCTAATTGCACCAAATACAGACTCGCAGTGGCAACAGGCCAAGGTCCAAGCAAATTATTTAGCGCGGCTTGCCATTTACTGGAACAAAAAGCGAACCCAACACGAGCTCCTGCCAAACCAAAAAACTTACCAACCGATCGCATAATAAAAAGCGACTCACTCAAATCTGAACTATTTTGGTGATTCAATAGGCTTAATTCAGGACAAGCATCAATGAAGGCTTCGTCTACTACTAAATGCACGCCTTTTTGCTCCGCATGAGCAATAAGCTGAGACAAAGCCTTGCCTGATGCGATTTCTCCGGTTGGATTATTTGGCTGAATCACCACAGCAACAGCCCATTCTTGCTCTAATAACTCCTCTAAAGCATCGTAATAGGCAATATCAAAGCCCCACTTTTTCCAAGCAAAAGCATGTTCCTGATAACCAATACGAGGCACAAAAACTGTTTGATTTGCGACGAGCTGAGTTGAAGACTGACAAGCCAGCAACATCGGCGGCAGAGACTCAATAATATGCTGCGAACCCGCGCCAATTGCATTGGGACGACGGCCAAAATAGCGCTCGGCTTCGTCTAGTAAATCCGCTTGATCAGGTAAATCCATCCACAAGGAAGGCGCTATTTCGGGAATCGGCCAAGGTTCACGATTGCATGCTGAAGATAAATCCAACCAATTTAACGCCTTGCTGCCAACCTTACGTTGCCAATAAGCTAAATCGCCACCATGTTTCGGTGGCGTGCTTTCTAGATTTGGAACATTTCCTAAACTTGAAGTGCTGTCTAACTTAGAAGATTTCAGACCAACAGACATATAACCAATCCCCATAAAAATACGCTTTTATCCACCAGCCAAATAGCCTCTTTTAAATGATGAGGTATCGGTAAATCACCTTCCCCCAGAATTGGTCTGGTTTCTACTTTTCCAAAATACGGCGCTTCGCCACCCAATTGAACGCCTAACGCGCCAGCGCCTGCCGCCATTACAGGGCCTGCATTTGGGCTTTTCCAACGAGCAGAAGGACGTCGCGCACTACGAATAGAAGCACGCCAATGACCACAAGCGGCATAGGTATAAACAACAAGGCGAGCTGGAACATAATTCAGCACATCATCAAAACGTGCCGCAAACCAACCAAAATACAACAAGGATTCTGTTTTGTAGCCCCACATGGCATCAAGCGTATTGGCAAGGCGATACAAAAGCACACCAGGCGCACCGAAGATCAAAAACCAAAATATCGGAGCAAAAATCGCGTCACTGCCATTTTCTAATACCGACTCAATACCCGCTTTCGCTACGGCCGATTTATCTAAATTTTGAGTATCACGGCTTACGATATAACTCACGGCAAGACGCGCTTCATCAAGTTTTTCCATCGATAGTGGCGATGCGGATAAAGGCTGATAAATCGCCAAAGCATGTTCACGTAAACTCTGCCAACCAATGGCAAAATACAACACTAACACAGACAAAAGAGTATCCAACCAGTTTGGTAATAGCCAAAACAAAGCCAATAAAATCAGCAACCAAGGCAAAACCGCCACCAGCCAAGCCAACATACCAACCATTCGCTGACGAGATTGCGAAGCCTCTAAGGGCAATTGGATATGCTTGCGACAAAGATCCACCCAGCAACCAAACCAAATCAAAGGGTGCCAACTTTTGGGCTCACCTAATAAGCGATCAAGCACCAAAGCCGATACTAAAATCAAACTGGTGCTGGAAGAAAAAGCTAAGAAGTTATCAAAAAAGGCATCAATAATACTGTCTAAATAAGAAAGGATCATAAATATAGGTCGTTTTTTCACTTAACAAGATAAGAAGGTAAGAAGGTAAGGTAGAATTCTATCACCTTATTGATTTGAAGCGTGATGATACTGAATGCCAGCCTTTAGTTTAATGATCCAAGGAACCACCTCGGACGCCGGAAAAAGCACCTTAGTCACGGCATTGTGCCGTTTATTCGTTCGTCGAGGTATACAAGTCGCGCCATTCAAGCCACAAAATATGGCATTAAACAGCGCTGTCACGCAAGATGGCAATGAAATAGGCCGAGCCCAAGCTGTGCAAGCCTATGCCGCGGGGCTTGAACCACACGTGGACATGAACCCGATTCTGCTTAAACCCAACACAGACACAGGCGCGCAAGTCATCATCCAAGGCAAAGCCGTGGGTAACATGAATGCGGTTGGTTATCACGAATACAAAAGTATTGCCAAAATCGCCGCGCTGGATTCTTATCATCGCTTAGCCGAACAATACCAAGCTGTTTTAATTGAAGGCGCTGGCAGCCCAGCGGAAATTAATTTACGCGCTCGCGACATCGCAAACATGGGCTTTGCCGAAAGCATCGATTGTCCAGTTATTATCATCGCTGACATCGACAAAGGCGGCGTATTTGCTCACCTCGTTGGAACGCTGGATTTACTTAGCCCAAGTGAGCAAGATCGAGTCATTGGCTTTGTGATAAACCGTTTTCGTGGCGACATCAGCTTGCTGCAATCTGGCTTAGATTGGTTAGAAGAGCGCACCGGCAAACCCGTTTTGGGGGTGCTCCCCTTCTTAAAAGGTTTCCACTTAGAATCCGAAGACGCCGTTGCCAAAAGCCCCATTAAAACTGACACCAATGCCAAGCTAAACATCGTCATCCCTATTATGCCACGTACCAGCAATCATACAGACTGGGACGCGTTACGCCTTCATCCAGATGTCCAAGTCACTCTTGTTGGTGCCAATGAAAACATTCCACCAGCGGATCTAGTGATCCTACCCGGTAGCAAAAGCGTGCAAAGCGACCTCGCCTTTTTGCGACAAGAAGGTTGGGAAGACTATCTGAACAAACACCTAAGATACGGCGGAAAAGTCATTGGGATTTGCGGTGGCTATCAAATGCTCGGCGAGCAACTGCTCGATCCGCTGGGGCTAGAAAACCAACACGCCAACACACAATCGGCTGGATTTGGCTTTATACCAATGGAAACCGTCCTTAAAGAAGAAAAACAACTTAAACAACGTCATGGACAACTTGCCTTTTCAGGCAGTTCATCCCGCTCTTCAAACAATTACGCAAAAGTCACTGGCTACGAAATCCACTCTGGCGTGTCGAGCTTTTCAGCCAATACGACAATAAACCACTTTGCTCTCTTAGATAACGAACAAAACAAAGAAAACGGCGAACAAGAAGGCTACATATCAGAAGACGGAAAAATCATCGGCACCTATCTTCATGGCGTATTTGACCACCCAGAAGCCCTGCAGGCCTTACTAAACTGGGCAGGCGTCGACCAAGCGGCCGCATTCGATTACGACCAATACAGAGACAGCGAAATCAACCGCCTCGCCGACAGCACAGAACAAAATATGAACATCGATGCACTAATTGAACAGTGTCGAAACTTCCAGCAATAAAAAAGCGAGCCATGGCTCGCTTTTGTTGATTCCAATGAAGAGAAACCAGTGATTAACTCAAGGCTCTGGAGTGATGTTCTAGGTGATCGTCGATGAAGCTGGCGATGAAGAAGTAGCTGTGATCGTAGCCCGGTTGACGGCGTAACGTGATCGGGTGTCCAGCTTTTTCACAAGCAGCTTCTAGAGCTTCTGGTTTTAGTTGTTCTACCAAGAAGTTATCAGCTTCGCCTTGATCGATAAACAAAGGTAAGCGTTCACTGGCATTCTCTATCAGCAAAGTCGCATCCCATTCGTTCCAAGTGGCTTTGTCTTCACCCAAGTATCCGGTGAAGGCTTTTTCGCCCCAAGGACAGTTGGTTGGATTCGCAATTGGTGCAAAAGCCGAGACTGATTGATACATACCTGGATTCTTCAGCGCGCAAATCAAAGCGCCGTGACCACCCATTGAGTGACCAGAGATAGAACGCTTGTCAGTCACTGGGAAATTCGCTTCAACCAAATGCGGCAACTCTTGCACCACATAATCGTACATGTGGTAGGTATTCGAATAAGGCTCAACCGTCGCATTGATATAAAACCCTGCAGCGGAACCGAAATCGTAGCTTTCATGTTCGTTCGGATAATCCGTGCCACGTGGGCTGGTATCAGGACAAACAATGGCCAAACCTAATTCTGCCGCTTTACGAAACGCTCCTGCTTTCTGTGTGAAGTTCTCATCGTTACAGGTCAGGCCTGACAACCAATACAAAACAGGGACTTTTTGCGTTTCGGCTTGTGGCGGCAGGTAAATAGCAAAGGTCATTTCGCTTTTCACTGACAAGCTTTCATGCTTATAACGCTTCAACCAACCGCCGAAGCTTTTGGTGCTTGATAGTAGTTCCATATTCTTCTCCTAGACGTTAGCCATTTGCTAGTAAAGCTAGCGAAATGGCTAACGTGATTGGTTCAACTGATCTTAACGATTACTTTTGATCAAAAAGAATAACTGTACGAATACTCTCGCCTTTGTGCATCAAATCAAACGCTTCGTTGATTTGCTCAAGCGGCATAGTGTGTGTCACGAATGGGTCGATTTCGATCTTACCGTTCATGTAGTCTTCTACGTAACCAGGCAATTGGCTGCGACCTTTTACGCCACCAAAAGCAGAGCCTTTCCAGACTCGACCGGTTACCAATTGGAATGGACGGGTAGAGATTTCTTGGCCAGCACCAGCAACACCGATGATGATGGATTCGCCCCAACCTTTGTGACAGCACTCAAGCGCTTGACGCATTACTTGAACGTTACCGATACATTCGAATGAGTAATCTACGCCGCCGTCTGTCATATCAACGATTAGCTGCTGAATTGGTGCATCAAATTTCTTCGGATTGATGCAATCAGTCGCGCCGAATTGTTTCGCCATTTCGAATTTAGATTCGTTGATATCGATAGCGATAATGCGAGAAGCTCCTGCCATGCGAGCACCTTGGATAACCGACAAACCAATGCCACCCAAACCAAAGACAGCAACCGTTGCGCCTTCTTCAACTTTCGCCGTGTTTAGTACTGCACCGATACCTGTTGTGATACCACAACCTAACAAACAGACTTTTTCTAGCGGTGCGTCAACGTGGATTTTCGCCAAAGAAATTTCCGGAACCACACTGTATTCAGAGAAGGTAGACGTACCCATATAATGGAAAATTGGCTCGCCATTAATGCTAAAACGGCTAGTACCGTCTGGCATTAGGCCTTTACCTTGGGTAACACGGACTGCTTGGCAAAGGTTGGTTTTGCCAGACTTACAGAACTTACACTCGCCACATTCTGCGGTGTATAGAGGAATAACGTGATCGCCAACTTTAAGCGTGGTAACGCCTTCGCCCACGGCTTCAACAACACCGGCACCTTCATGGCCAAGAATCGCAGGGAAAATGCCTTCTGGATCTTCACCAGACAAGGTGAACGCGTCTGTGTGACAAACGCCTGTTGCGACCATGCGAACAAGTACTTCGCCTTTTTGCGGATCCTGAACGTCAACTTCTTCGATTTTAAGTGGTTGGCCTGGACCCCAAGCAACAGCAGCTTTACATTTCATAGCGCACTCCAATGTGTATATTGATTCATTTTCGATTCAACTAGTGTAGTCGTAAATGATTACAAGGATAATCTCCCATTTGGAAAATGATTATTGCCATATGGCAACAATCATTTTTTACTTTATTAAAAATGCGCTAATCTAAGCGTTTCGATTGCAGGGTAATGAGATGAAAAATTGGGAAGCCATGGAAGCCTTTGTCGAAGTAGTCAGACAAGGTAGCTTTTCAGCGGCAGCGATTAAGCTCAGCGTGTCGGCGTCTCATATTAGTCGACTAATTACTCAACTCGAAGCGGAGCTTGGTACGACGTTGTTGTTTCGAACTACAAGGCGTATTCGTTTAAGCGATGCTGGTGATTTATATTATCAACACTGTCGTGGTTTACCTGAAGCACTGAGTAGCGCGGAAGAAGTGATTTCCACCCTCAACCAAGCACCAATTGGCCCGTTCAAAATGACCTGTGCCACTACCTTTGGCGAACGCTATATTGCGCCATTGATGAACGATTTTTTATTGCACCACCCAAAAATAGAGCTGGATTTTCACCTCACCAATCGCTCGGTAGATTTGATCGAAGAAGGATACGATCTGGCTATTCGCATGGGGGCAATGAAGGATTCTAGCCATTTGTCACGCCGTTTGTGTGATAGGGTCGAATACCTTTGTGCGTCACGAGAATACATAGATCAGCACGGCATGCCGCATACATTAGCCGAATTGAACAAACACCGATGCTTGATCGGTTCGAAAAATCATTGGCTGTTTCAACAAGATGGACAGCGCAAAGAAGTAAAAGTCGGCAGCCAATGGCGCAGTAATTCTGGCCCTGCTTTGCTGGATGCAGTACGTAAAGGCTTGGGTATCGCGCAACTGCCTGATTATTATGTTTCTGACGATCTCGCCAGCGGCAAGCTCATTCCCTTGTTAACACAATATCAATATCCATACAGCGGCGTTTGGTTGGTTTATCCGAAAGTACGGCAACCATCACCGAAGTTACAAAGTATTTGTGATTATCTGATTCAGCGTTTTAAACAAGATCCACCATTTGCCAAATAACCCACGTATGTTTAAATACGCACCACATACTCACTCTTAAGCATCATTAAGCGAAGCCCATGTTTTCACAAGAAGATCTAGTTCAAGTTGCTCGTCAAACTATGCCATTTGGTAAATACCAAGGTCGTGTTTTGATTGATCTACCGGAAGCCTATTTACTCTGGTTTGCTCACGAAGGCTGGCCGAATGGCAATCTAGGACAATGGCTACAACTGGCGTTAGAAATTAAAATTAATGGATTGGAAAAGCTGGTCGATCCATTGCGTAAACCGACCGAGAAAAAGCCTAACGAGCCGAAAGTTCGCATTCGTTTTGATGATTAGTTTTTTCACGCAAGCAATCTAAGAAGGCCGACGAGTATAGAGCAAAATGTCGCCTTCTTGCTCTGTGTCTTGCTTTAGAACAAAGCCAGCACGTTCTGCTACTTTCATCGAGGCAATATTACCTACCTTAACCAGTGCCACTAATGGTTCATCGAAGTAATGCACCAATTTAGATAACATTTGATGGGCAAATCCTTTTCCGCGCGCTTCCGGTGCAACAGTCCAAGATAATTCCCACGCATTTTCCACGCGATCCGCTCGACAAGTTCCAACCGCTACACCATTAACTTCAGCAATCCACAAAAGCCTTTGTTTGGGCTTATTTTTTTCAGGTTTGTTTTGTTCAGGAAAGTCCAATGACGCTTCAAGCCAAGCAAGGTGTGACTCAAATATAACTTCATCGCTATTATGAGACGCTTTGCGGGTGTCTGGATCATTACGCCACACGAATAAATTTTCGGCGTCTGCCATCTCTGCTGGTCGTAAATTTAATTGGTCTGTCATATCGTACTTCGCCCATTTTATAGCAATTGTCCTTTCTCACCGACAACAGCTTACAGCGAGTATACACTTTAAACATGCCTCTCTCGCACTATTCTACATTCTGAAATAAGGTACGGAAATTGCTTAAATTTTTGAATCTTAAAAACATGCTATACACATCTTTTTTTCTAAAAACCGAACTGGAAAGCACACTAAATGGATATCAGAATCGACGATTTATCTGGTCCAGAAGTCAAACAAATACTCACTGAACATCTTGAAGACATGTTTGCTGCCTCACCACCAGAATGTGTTTTTGCATTAGATTTAAACGGATTAAAAAAACCGAACATTACCTTCTGGACGGTTTGGGAAGATAGCCAATTGCTAGGCTGTGGAGCACTTAAAACGCTAGACGAAACACACGCTGAAATTAAATCTATGCGTACCACCAGCGCCGCTCGCAACAAAGGCGTTGCTTCTACCCTACTTCGTCATATCATCGATGCAGCCAAGCAAAAAGGGCTCAAAAAAATCAGCTTAGAAACAGGATCACAAGACTTCTTCGCGCCAGCAAGAAAACTTTACACCAAACATAACTTTATTGAATGTGGACCGTTCTCCGATTACAAACTTGATCCTTACAGTGTATTTATGACCAGAAACCTTTAACTGTGCCATTGTTCCATTACAGTCTGCTTCATTAATTTTGCCATCTGTGCATTACGACTGCTCAATAACAGCGTTAAACTTTATAGATTCAAGATAAAAACTAAAGGACGCAGAATGAAAACGATCGGCATTATTGGCGGAATGAGTTGGGAATCCTCAGCTTTGTATTACAAAAGCCTCAACGAGTTGACCAAACAAAAACTCGGCGGCCTGCATTCCGCTAAGATCGTTTTATCCAGTGTCGATTTTGCTGAAATTGAGCGTTTGCAACATCAAGGCGATTGGCTGCAGTTAGGAGAAATCCTCTCTGCTGAAGCCAAACGTTTAGAACAAGCTGATGCTGATTTAATACTTATCGCAACTAATACCATGCACAAGGTGGCGGATGTTGTTCAAAATGCGGTAAGAATTCCTTTACTGCATATTGCCGATGCAACCGCTAAGGAACTCGTTAAACAAAAACATCAAAAAGTTGGCTTTATCGGTACTCGCTATTCGATGGAAGAAGACTTTTATATCAAGCGATTAGAAGAGCAATATGGTTTAGAGGTAATCACTCCCTCAAAGCAAGACAGGGACGACATACATAGAATTATTTACGAAGAATTATGTCTGGGGAAAATTCTTCCTGAATCGAGACAAATTTATATCGACATCGTTAATCAACTTCAAGCAGCCGGAGCGGAAGCCGTCATCGAAGGATGCACGGAAATCACCCTACTGCTCAAGCAAGAACACGTTACTGTACCTTTATTTGATACTACTTACATTCACGCTATAGCCGCTGTGGATGAGGCGTTAAACGCCTGATCGCCTTATGATTTTTTTATCAATACCACTATCACTACACTTAGCATCTAGCCGACATTCCAAAACGCCTTAAACGTATTTGGGTTATCGGCTAGAAACTTATTACTTAATGTCCACTAGCCGCTTTTTTCGTAAAAAATATAAAGGGTGTCAGAACTAAAAATAAGACTGTCAGCATAGTAAAGAGGTCAATGGTTGACAGCATTAACCCTTGTGACGTGACTGCCTGATTAAAACTCATCAGGCTTGCCGTACTTGGGTCTTGCAGTTGCTGTGACACAATAGGGTTATATTGCGATATGTTTTCACTTAATACTGAATGATGGGCACTTGAGTTACGGGTCCATATCCAGGCGGTTAAAGAAGACGAGAAGCTAGCGCCAAGGGTTCGAATAAAGGTAGACAAAGAGGCGCCATCCGCGATTTCAGGACCATTTAAGTCTGACATCAAGATCGTAGTCATTGGCATAAAGAATAAGCCGATGCCAATTCCCATAAACAACTGTATAAGTGCGATCGTCGTAAAATCGACCTCTAAATTAAATAGAGTTCGCCAATAACAACTTATGCCAATAACCAAAAATGAGCTTGCTGCTAACCAGCGCATATCGAGTTTATTGCCGAATTTACCCAGAAACGGCGACATCAACAATGGTAAAACACCCATTGGAGCTGCGGCTAATCCTGCCCATAATGCGGTATAACCCATTTGAGTCTGAAGCCATTGTGGAAGAATAAGGTTAATACTGAAAAATCCGCCATACCCCAATGTCAGTAATATAGTGCCGACACAGAAATTTCGATTAGCAAACAAACGAAGATTGATCGCTGGATGGTCGTCTGTTAACTCCCAAATCACCATAAAAGTCAGCATGATGGCAGCAAAAACAGCCCCAGCAATAATCCAATTATTGGAAAACCAATCTAAATCATTGCCTTTGTCTAACACGATTTGCAGTACACCAACACCAAGCGCCATGGTTGCTAATCCGATGATGTCTAATTTCGGTTTGGTTTTCTGCTGAGGCCGGTCTTTAAACTGCGCAGAGATAACAACTATCGAGAAAATCCCTACTGGAATGTTAATAAAAAAAATCCATGGCCAACTGTAGTTGTAGGTTAACCAACCGCCAAGTATGGGACCCACAATGGGGCCCACTACGGCGACCATGCCTATTAAAGAGAGAGCCATTCCCCGTTTCGCGCGCGGAAAAATAGACATCAAAAGCACCTGACTCATTGGAAACAAAGGTGCTGCTGTTAAACCTTGTATAGCGCGAAATAAAACCATTTCAGTCATGTTTTGCGCTATACCACATAAAAATGAGGTAATAATAAAGCCTAGCAAGGCCGCAATATACAGCTGTACTTCACCAAATTTTCGGCTTAACCAAGACGTGATTGGTAAACCAATCGCAAGACAAACGGTAAAGGAAGTAATAACCCAAGTACCTTGGTTAAAACTCACGCCCATATTGCCTGCGATAGTCGGCAGAGCCACGTTTGCAATAGTGGTATCCAGCACCTGCATAAACACGCCCAGCGAGATGGCAAAGACACACAGAGCCATATTAGCTGGGCGAAACCCTTCTTGTTGACTCATAGACAGCCCTTACTACTTGTTTGTCGATGCATGACTAAGCTGGACATCGTTGTCTTTAATAATTTGACTGATAATCTGTTGAATATTTTCCATAGGCTTATCATAAGCATTAGTATCAAAACGCGGCTTTTCAGGGCTGATGGTCGATAACAACTTACCAGACGTGTTTGATGTATCCACATCAACATTCATGGATAAGCCAATGCGTAAAGGATGGCTCGTAATATCATGGGTATCTAACTTAATACGGACAGGTAAACGCTGAACAATTTTAATCCAATTACCTGTGGCATTTTGTGCAGGTAAAACAGAGAACGCACTGCCAGTACCAATCCCTAAACTTTCCACTGTTCCATGAAAAACTACCTCGTCACCATAAAGGTCACTTATCAAAGAAACTGGTTGGCCAATACGCATGCTATTCAGTTGGGTTTCTTTAAAATTAGCATCTACCCAAACATCATTAAGTGGGACAATCGCCATTAAAGTTGAACTTGGTGAGACGCGTTGCCCCAATTGTACTTGGCGACGAGCCACATATCCGGTGACAGGAGCGACAATGTCAGTGCGTTGTTTGGTTAAATAAGCCTGCTTCACATCCGTAATCGCGGATTGAACAATTGGGTGAGTTTCTACGGTAGTGCCAGATATCATGGAAGACTGAGCTTTCAATTGCTCGATAGCAACAGCCAGTTGAGTTTGAGCCGAATCGACCATGTCTTTTGCGTGGCTTAGGTCTTCTTGAGACAAACCACCTGCTTTGACCATATTTTTACGACGATCATAATCTCTTTCTGCTTTATGTAAGGCAATCTTATTGGCATCGACAACGGCTTCGGCTTGCGTCACATTATTAAACATAGCTCTTACTTGACGGACCGCTTGGGCTAATTTTGCTTTAGAATTTTCATACTCAAGATCCGCATCGGCTTTATCAAAACGTACTAAAACTTGTCCTTTTTCGACAAAGTCACCGTCATCTGCGGTAATTTGTGTAACAGTACCAACTGTTTCTGGCGTAATAGAGACGATATTGCCTTCAACATAAGCATCATCTGTTGTTTGATTGCCAACCACAAACGATTCGTAGTACCAAGCAGTCCCGATTGCACCCAATACAACAATGCCGAAAAGGATTATTAACCCCTTCTTACGCTGGGTTTTCTTTGGTGCCGCTGTATTTTCAACGTTGTCTTGCATAATTTTGTTCACCATTATTGTTTAGAAACAGATGTCGACTGGCCATCTTCAAAACCACCACCTAACGCTTCAATAAGCGCAACCTGTTGTTCTTGAAGTTGATTTTTTAACTGAGTTGTTACTGACTCTGCTTGTAGTAATTGATTTTCAATGAGTAAAACTTCAAGTTGACTACCCATTCCAGATTGATAACGTTTTTCTGTAATGTGATAGCTTTTAGTTACTAGCTGAAGGCTTTGTTCTGCGTCTTGTATTTGCTCATTGATAGATTTAATAGATAAAACGCTATCCGTTACATCTCCGAAGGCTTTAACAATCGTCTTATTGTATTGAGCGACCGCAGCATCATAAGAAGCTGTCTGATCAATCAAGTTAGCTTTAAGTCCTTGCGTAAACAAAGGCAAAGAGATGGCGGGCCCAACACTCCAAGAACGACTTTCTTCGCCAAACATAGAGTCACCAGCAATCTTTTTAAAGCCAGCCGATGCACTTAAATTAACATTTGGATAAAAACGTGTTTTAGCAACTTCAATATTTTTGTTTGCCGCTTCAACGCGCCATTTAGCTGCGACAATGTCTGGGCGATGGGCAATTAAATTAGCAGGTAATTGTTCCGGAAGATTAAGTTTGGTGCCCATGTGTGCATCAGGTCGATTAATTGTATTAGCGAGATCAGGACCCGCTCCAACTAACGTTGCCAAAGCATTTTTTAATAACTGAATAGACAGAGTGCGGTTTTTTAGTACTTGTTTTGCTGAGGCTTCATTACCCTGAGCTGTGTATAAGTGATCGTCTGATGTTAGGCCATTTGATAATAACTGCCGCGTAATCGAAACGATACGCTGAGTTCGCTCTAGATCTTCTTTTGCTAAATCTTCTAAAGAATAGGCATTAGCAAGCTGTATGTAGATACGAATAATGGCTGAAGATAAATTTATTTTTGCCGCTTGATGATCTATCTCAGCGGCTTTTTGATCATTAACGCTAGCAATCCATGCGGCCTTATTGCCACCCCATAGATCAAAAGAGTAGTTCATATTTAAGCCAAGATTATAGACGGTTCCATACTTATTACCTTGGTAACTATAATCTTCCACACGAGACAAACGAGAGCGTGTAACACCCGCATCGGCAGATACGACAGGATCAAATTTGCTGTCTGCAGACATAACAAAAGCCGATGCTTTTTCTAAATTTGCATTCGCCATTTGGATGTCAGGACTATTTTTTAGCGCCTTTGCTATCAGCTGGTTCAGTTGGGAGTCTTCAAGAGATAACCACCAAGATTGACTTGGCCAATTCGACGAGTACAAGTTCTTCGTATCTAAGTTACTCGCGTGGCTTATTAATGACTCATCATCCATGGTGTTGTGCGTTTTAATACTGGACGGTGGCGCACAACCATAGAGAAAGTATAACAACATAAAGGGAGTGATTTTCACCAGCTTTAACATTTTTCATCCTTCTTATTAGACAGATGGCACTCTTCTGAAAGAGAAGAGCTGACAATTTTGCTTAAGCAATGTAGTAAGTTTTGCTTTTCTTCCGTCGTTAAACATTCAGTTAAATTATTAATAGCGGCCTGAGCAAGAGGGAGCGCACGAGATGTCACAACTTGTCCAGTGTCGGTTAATTGAATCAGAACAGAACGACGATCATCAGGATCAGCGATTCGTTGAATAAAATGTTTTTTCTCTAATCTGTCCAACATTCGAGTCATTGCACCGCCATCCACACCCAAGGCCTTGCTAATATCGGAAGAGCGTTGATTATTCGATAAGTAGAGTCTAAACAACACTTTAACTTGGCCTGATGTAATCTCTTCCTCGACCAGATATTGATCAAGAAAACGATCTTTTATCTGATTGGTTTTGCCGAGCAAAAAACCAATATTGCTAAATAAAAGCTCATGAGAGTCTTGGGGGGTTTGTGTCATGATTAACCTAGTCAAAGAGATATAAATTTAATTGCCTAAACAGTATTTGCCTATGCAACTAAATTATTCCACCATGAAAACAGTCAGTCAATATTTAGTGTCCGCTTATTTTATAGACAGATGAGGATTTATTATTTTGTGCACATTCAGTAGTACGTAAGGAAGAGTTGATGTATTGATAGCGATAGATACTTGAAAAATATTCTTTGCGTCGATCAAAGCGAAAGAAATGCTGACATGAGGATTTCAAAGTAACAAAAAAGCCAGCACGAAGGCTGGCTCGTTTTCGTTATTTGGTAAGGGAACAACCAAATAAGGAAACCTTATATATCCTGTACTAGATCCCGCCGTGAGTTAACTTAGCTGGATCTAGTAAGGCAAGTAATTCCTCTCGACTTAGGTCGGTTTCTTCTTCAGCCACATCGACCACTGGACGACCTTCTTTGTAGGCTTTTTTCGCAATCTCTGCGGCTTTGCCATAACCGATAATCGGATTAAGTGCGGTTACCAAAATAGGGTTACGATGCAATGCCTGATTCAATTTATCTTCATTCACGGTTAGCGTCGCAATAGCATTATCTGCTAAAAGCTGGCCGCTGTTTGCCAATAGCTTGATGCTGTTTAGCAAGTTCTTAGCAATCATTGGTAACATGACGTTCAATTCAAAATTACCAGACTGTCCGCCGATAGTGATTGCCGCGTCGTTACCAATCACTTGTGCCGCCACCATAGCCGTTGCTTCTGGAATCACTGGATTCACTTTGCCCGGCATAATAGACGAACCAGGCTGCAAGGCTTGTAGAGAAATTTCGCCTAAACCCGCTAATGGGCCAGAGTTCATCCAACGAAGGTCATTGGCAATTTTCATGTAGGTCACTGCAACTGCTTTTAACTGACCAGATAAGGCGACAGCCGTATCTTGGGAACCAATCAAAGCGAAAAAATTATTACCCTTGCTGAAAGTGACATTTGTTAGATTAGACAGCTCTTTGGCAAATAGTTCAGCGAATTCGGGGTGAGCATTAATACCGGTTCCAACTGCCGTTCCGCCTTGGGCAAGCTGAGTGGTTTTGCTTTCAAGATAAGTTAGGTTATCAATATTGTCTTGTAGTTGTGCAGCCCAAGCATGAAAAGTTTGATCCAATCGAACCGGCATAGCATCCATCAGATGCGTTCGGCCAGTTTTCGTATAACCCGCAAGCGCAGTACCTTTTTCAAGAATGGTGTCTTTTAGATGAACTAATGCTGGAAGCAGATGACCAGTTAACTCTAACGTCGCGCTGACATGAATCGCACTTGGAATCACGTCGTTGCTGCTTTGACCATAGTTCACATGATCATTTGGATTCACCGCTGAACCATTTACCTCTGAACAATAGTACGCACTGGCTAATGTGGCGATCACTTCATTGGCGTTCATATTCGAGCTGGTACCAGAGCCCGTTTGGAAAACATCGACGGGGAAATGCTGCATCAGATCGTCAGCATTTAATAGTTCGTCACAGGCGTTTTGAATCGCTTTAGACATTTCCGGTGTAATGCATTCTAAAGATTCATTAGCTCGTGCAGCCGCTGCTTTAATTAAGATAAGAGAGCGAATAAAGGCTTCAGGCAGTGGCTCATCGCTAATCGGAAAGTTATTAATAGCTCGCTGGGTTTGGGCGCCATAAAGTGCTTTTTCAGGAACTTCTAATTCGCCCATACTGTCTTTTTCAATACGCATTTTCATTAGTAAATAAAGTCCTTATTGTTCGAAGGAAGAAATAAAATAATGGCTCAGAATCCGTAAATTATGCTCCATCTTGAAGTAATTCTTAGCATCTTGATACGTTACAATTAAATGCTTGAGATGTGACAAGGGCAAATACACCTTATCTAAACAAGTCTGACGCCAGTGAGGTGCGATACTTGTATCGCAAACCGTATCCAGCAAGACATTGAACACTCTTTGATGCAGTAAAGTCGCATCGGTAATATTCAATCGCTCAGCGTACTCTTCTGTTAGGTTCAAATAATGATAGAGCACTTCTGGAGAGTCTGCACACTGCCCTCCTTGAATGGTCTGCTCGAGCACTGAAAATGGCACTAAATAATGACTCATCGCTTCGCCCTCTAAAATTCCAAAACACAAAATATAAATGATAACTATTATCAATAATGTGCATGAAAGCCAGATCTGTCAAGCAGTTGATAACGATTCTTATTAATTTTTAATATTTCCTGCGATTACTTGATTAAAATCAGCCAATTGCTAGCACCCTAAAGCACCAAAATGCAAAAGCCCCTGCTACGTCATCCGTAACAGGGGCTTTTAGAGATTACTCTATTCAAACTCAAAGAGCTTTCCTCTTAGTGGTGATGACCACCTACACCGTGCGCATGACCATGAGCAATTTCATCGTTCGTTGCTTCACGAGAGTCAACGATTTGAATGTTGAAAGTCAAATCTTTGCCGGACAATGGGTGATTCAAATCAACAGTGGCGTGTTTCAAACCTACTTTAACAACAGTCACCTGACGCATGCCTTTATCGGTTTGCACCATAGCAACCATGCCAGCTTTCCAGCGTTTCGCGCCTTGTAAATGTTTTACAGGCACTTGTTGCTGACGATCTTCATGACGCTCGCCGTAAGCATCAGCGCAAGCAACAGTCACTTCAAACTCATCACCAACTTCTTTTCCTTCCATTGCTTTTTCAAGCCCTGGAATAACATTGCCATGACCATGTAAATAAGCCGCGGCGTCTTTACCCGCAGAGGTTTCGATCAACTCTTCGCCATGACGCAAAGTGTAGTGAAATTGAACGACTTGATTGTCTGCAATCGACATGCTGTTTCCTCATTTTTAATTCAACGATTAAGCGTCAGAGCTTAGTCCATCTGGTTCTATAGTATTAGGGCATTATAGTGACTTCGCAGAAACTTACCTAGACCCGTCTTATCTAAAATATAGAAAGCTCTAAGGAATCTTCTTTAATGATGATGTCCTTCACCAAAGACGCAGCGGTTTTTTCAAACGGAGAATGGTTCAGCACATACACAGGGTGTTCATCAAAATACTGCACCAGTGCCTTTTCAAAATCATCATGCAAAGATCCTAAAGTGGATCGCAGCATTTTGTCGTTAAAGCTTGAGCCTTCTACCACAATTTGGGTAATTTTTGGCGCGACCAAGTACAGGCGATCTTCTTCGATCCGTACACCGGATTCAAAAGAAGGATTTACCCGAGCTGACAATGAAAATGTCTGGCCAAACGCGGTTAACGTCCCGGTCATTTTACTAATCATATCAACCAGCACTAAACCGCCATCACGTTCAGTAAAGTCGATATGTGCAGATGTCACAACAAGATCCAAATTGAGAGTATTACTGTCTAAGGTAAACTTGATATGATTTTCTTGTGGCTGCGCAAGTTGCTTAGCAACTTCTTTATTCACGTCATCTTCGCTCACACGAAAACTATTGCAACCAGCCAAAAGCACAGAAGTAGATATCAAAATAAGGGTTACAAAAGTACGAGTAAATCGCATTATTCTTCCCCAATTGTGTTGGTATTCATATCACGTTTTTCATACCAGAATATCATAAAGTCCTCGATAACTTTTTGCTCTATTTCAACCGCTTCATCAGTTGGACAAAACAGTGAAATACTAAAAACATTATAACCTTCAACTGTCGTGGTGATACGAACTCGCGGCTCAGGGCCGGATATTTTGATGTCCAAGCGTTTCTCAATAAGGCTGTTATAGCGTATCGCAACGTCATGAAAATGTTCACTGTACTCGCGAATTTTTTCTAAGATTTGCTCTTTTATCGTAAACAAATTCACGTCATCAGCACTACGAGAGATAGAAAAAGTATGAGTAACATAACGGCGCATATAATTCAGATTTTGCACTGTATGCAACAACAAAACGCTATTTGGAACCACAGTCGTACGGCCTGTGTAAGTGTAGCTACCGCCTTTTAAGTCGACTTCGAATAAGGTTGTCGATAGCCAGTCGCTGTCTGTTACTTCCCCTTCATAATTAGCGATACGTATCCAGTCACCAACCTGATATGGACGTGTGCTAGCACGATAAAACGCACCAACAATGCAAGCGATAAACTCTTTCGTTGCAATAACCAATGCCACCATGAAGGCGGCGATTGAGATCGCTATATTTTGTAATTCTGATGACCAAATGAGAACCAGACCGACAACCAAAAGCAAATTAAATATATTATCGACCGTATTAATTCTTTGACGTTTTTTATCGTGTTCTGTCTTTTGATGAAGTCGAATAGCGCGCTTAGTGTAACGTCGAACAATGTAAGACAATAAAATCCAAGCGACTGTTAAAACAATCTCAACATGATCCATTAAAATGGAAAAGTCTAATTGGGAAAAATCAACAGGCATAAAAAGTGTTTCCTTTATTAAGCCTACTACTTTAACAATCATTGCTAGGATCAACAAACAAAAGCGCTAGACAAACAATGAAAAAAAACTGTATATTTATACAGTATTATTTTTCACGAGGTGGATTATGCCTGTAATTATCAAATATGTTGTAGAACGCGATGGAATCGAAAAAATGACGTTTACTTCAAAAGCGGAAGCCGATGCGTACGACAAATTGTTGGATACTGCTGAAGCGCTATATGAGATTTTGGATCAAAGCGAACTAGCTGGAGACCATAGCCAAAAGGAAGCGCTTTCCATGTATCTCGCACAGAACAAAGACTCTATTTTGGACGTCTTTAGCAACAAAAAGAAAAGTCCTCAGAAACCTAAAAAAACGAATAAAGCATCCAACGCACAGCTTGATCTAGCAGAAGCGGCACCTAAAAAAGCGCTGGAAGATCTAGTGATAGAACCCGATGAAGATGTGGTTTATGAGGAAGACGAAAGCACGGTTGTGTTTGATGACGAGATAGTCGATTTTCGTGAAAGTGATGCTGCGTAATGCCGCATCCCTTTCGTTACTACTCCAAAGCTAATAATGGTTCAAATAACTAATGGCCTTTGTTAGCGCGAATTTTATACTGCGTTTTACAATAACCACGAGAAATATCAGGATTGCGTAACGCCAGATGTTTACTCGCACGCCCAGATACTCTAGCTCGCCAATTTTTAAAGGCCTTAGATTTTAGATTGCTGCGCATTAACAAAATAACTTCAGGCTCAGAAAGCCCATAAAGAGTTTGAATAGCTTCAAATGGCGTGCGGTCTTCCCAAGCCATTTCGATAATTCTTGACTTGTCTGGAGTTAAAATATTGTCTGGAGTCAAAATATGCCCTTAAGTAATAACCATGATGAGACTTATACGAAAGGCTTCAATCAACAGATCACCTATTTTTTGGCAAGATGAGCTTGCCGGACCAACCAATCGAAAAACACAGCCGCAGCACCATGTAATTCAGCACCAGATCGTCGCACTAAATAAAACGATTCACTGGCTTCAATGCCTTGTCCAAACGGCGCGACTAGTTTTCCCTCATTCAACATGTCTTCAACCATAGAAGAACGCGCCAAGGCCAAACCTTGCCCAAGTTCTGCCATGCGCAATGTCGAGACAAGCGTATCGAATTGCATGCCCACTGACGAATCAACACTATCCACACCCATTATATTCAGCCAATAGCCCCACCCTTCTTCGTAACCGATAACATGCAGAAGCGAATGATTCGCTAAATCCGCTGGCTCCAGCAAAGGTGATCGCGCCATCAATTCAGGTGAACAAACAGGCACCAAGCGATCCCAAGTCAGTCGCTGCGAGATCAATCCTGTCCATTCGCCATGTCCCCAGCGAATTTCCATATCGTCTTCATCGTCTAATGCTTGTACCCAAATATTGCTCACATAGCGAATATCATACTGAGGATAAGTTTCACTAAAATCAGCCAGTTTGGGCGCTAACCAGTGAGAAAAGAACGACAAGCTACCGCAAATTTTGATGGTTTGTTTATCATGTTGGGTAAAGATCTCGTTCGTGCCAACAGCTAAACGAGAAATGGCGTCTTTTACCACGGGAAAGTAAGAACGCCCTTCTTCCGTTAAACTCAAACCACGCGGTAGACGTTTAAATAACGACACGCCCAAATGGCTTTCCAGCAAACGAATCTGCTGGCTAACGGCACCTTGAGTTAAGCACAACTCTTCCGCTGCATGAGTGAAATTAAGACATCGAGCTGATACTTCAAAAGTATGCAGCCAATTTAACGGAGGAAGGGATTTCTTATTCATGATGAATACCCAATAAAGGAGAGAATCTTGACCAACAATTGTGGCCAAGATTTGTCATCAAAACTAAAGAACCTGACCAAGGAAACGCTGTAGACGCGGATTGTCAGAACTAAAGAAGCGCTCAGGGCTTTCTTCAAATACTAACTCGCCCTCTTCCATGAACACTACGCGATCCGCTACTTCACGAGCAAAGCCCATTTCATGCGTCACCACGACCATGGTCATGCCATCGCTGGCGAGGCTTTTCATAACGTCCAGCACTTCCCCAACCATTTCTGGATCAAGGGCACTGGTTGGCTCGTCAAACAACATAATTTTAGGGTGCATGGCCAACGCTCTTGCTATTGCCACACGCTGCTGCTGACCACCAGACAAATGCGATGGATAGTTATTCATGCGTTCAGCTAGACCTACTTTTTTGAGTAGCTCACGGCCTTCTTGTTCCGCTACAGCACGAGGCTTTTTCTTCACCTTAATCGGAGATAAAGCCACGTTACCAAGCGCCGTTTTGTGTGGAAAAAGATTAAAGGACTGGAACACCATGCCCACTTCTTCGCGCACTTTATTGATGTTGGTTTTCCTGTCTGTCAGGCTAACTTCATCAATGTGAATCGTGCCATCAGAAATGGTTTCCAACTGATTCAAAGTACGTAAAAACGTCGACTTACCTGAGCCACTTGGCCCAATAATCACTACGACTTCACCACGATTAATATCGAGAGAAACGTTTTTTAAGGCATGACAGCCATTCGGGTAAATCTTTTCAATATTACGAGCTTGAATGATGCTCTTATCGGTCATATTAGTCACTGGCAGATAACCTCTTTTCAAGACGCTGAATGGCCCAAGACAAGGCGCCAGTTAACACTAAGTACATAAGCGCAACGGCAAACCATACTTCAAATGGCGCAAAAGTAGAACTCACCACTTCTCGGCCAGCCTTGGTTAAATCAGTAATGGAAATTACCGATACCAAAGACGAGTCTTTAATCAGGTTAATAAACTGTCCAGCCATTGGCGGTAGAGTACGCTTAAACGCCTGTGGCAAAATCACATTAACCATGGCTTGAACGTAATTCATTCCTAAACTGCGTGCCGCTTCCATTTGACCGGGGCTAATTGACTGAATACCAGAACGCACGATTTCTGCGATATAGGCGCCAGTAAACACAGACAAGGCTGCCACACCTGCAGTAAAACGATCTAGATCCAACACGGTGCCAATAAAAAAGTAGAAGATAAAAATCTGTACTAATAATGGCGTACCACGAATAAGTTCAATATAAGTAACAGATAAATAACGCAATGCAGGATTAGTCGATATACGAGCCAAACCAGCAAACAACCCGATAACCACAGCAAAAACTAACGACACCACAGACAATTGTAATGTCATCACTAGCCCCCAAGTCAGCGGGCCAATATTCCAGTTTTCTACTTCGACAAGAGGATCACCTTCAAACACTAAATCGCCATTATTAACCAGCAAGTTATCAAACTTTTTAATTACTAACGGATCGTCACCATAATCGGAAGTCACCACCAGCTTATTACCTTTCTCTATTGTGGCTGTGCCATCAAAGGGAGATCGAACCGTCGTGGCTTCGGTGTTAATGATGTACTGCGGAATACGTTCCCAGCGCCAAGTGTAGTCAATACTTTTGCTACCAGCATAAATGCCAAAGCCAAGTCCTATCATGATTAGAACAAAGACCGCTTTCCACAAAAGTAGATGAGGTTGTTTTTCCATCGATGAGAAGTTCCCCGTCGTGTTTTTTAACTCAAAGAAGAGTCAACAAAAAGTGGCGCTACACTGCGCCACTTTTTGTTGATAACCATATTACTGAACGTTGCTGATCCAAGAGCTACTAGCAAACCATTTTTGATAGATCTTGTCATAGGTACCATCGCCTTTGATTTGCGCAAGGTAATTATTCAAGAAATTCATGAAGTCTGGGTCACCTTTACGAATCGCAAAACCAAGTGGCTCATAGGTGAAAGACTCGTCTAAATGCAGTACTTTGCCTTCATTCTGAGCAGAATAAATAGCGTTGTAAGGCAAGTCATAAACAAAAGCATCAGCATTGCCATTTACCACTTCAAGCACACCTTCTGATTCTGTTTCAAACAGATTCAACTTAGCGTTGCTCATGTATCTTTTTACGGCGTAATCGGATGTCGCACCCAATTTAGTCGCTATGGTGTATTTAGCATCGTTTAAATCACGGTAGTTGGTAACTTTACCTTTTAGCTTAGGACTTAAAAGAATCGTCTGACCTACAACAATGTAGGGATCGGTAAAGTTCACTTTCAAGTTACGCTCAGGCGTAATCGTCATACCAGAGATAATAATGTCACACTTGTCAGTCAACAACGCTGGAATGATGCCATCCCATGCCGTGTTACGAATATCTAATTTTACGCCCATTGCTTTTGCCATAGTTTTCGCAATATCTACGTCGAAACCAACAATGTCACCTTTTTTATCGCGCATATCAAAAGGCATATAACCAGCTTCAGCACAAACGCGAAGCTCACCACGGTTAAGTACTTGGTTTAACGTAGACTTTTCCCACAGGTCATTATCTGAAGCTGATGCCAACGTTGCGCTACATAGAGCCAATGCACTAATAAATATTTTTTTCATTCTTTTATGTCCCCAATTTTTGAAAAAACAAACCCTAATCTGTTTTAAATGCATTACTCGAACGCCATTTTCTAGCGGCGCATAATACAGGAGTTGCAACAAACAGTCCCTATTGAAACGCTAATGCATTCCACTGTATTTTTCATTTTGCTCAGAATTAAGCCAAGTCAGTTTCTGAGCGAGAAAGCGCCCTGACTCGTTCAAACGCCTGCTGTAAATCAGCGATTAAATCTTCAGTGTCTTCGATCCCCACAGATATCCGCACTAAACCTTCAGAAATGCCCAGCGCTAAACGCTCTTCTAAAGTATTTTCAACATGGCTTGTGGTTCTGGCTGGCCCGTAAATGGTTTCTACCGCGCCCAAGTTACCAGCACAATGAGCGTATTGTAATTGCGGCAATAAGATCTTCACCGTATCCATACCACCAACCAGAACAAAACTCACAATTGCTCCAAAGCCTCGCATTTGCTCACAGGCAATAGCATGATTCGGATGACTTGGCAGACCTGGATAATTTACCGCTTCAACCAAAGTTTCAGTCAATAAATATTCCGCAATCGCCAGTGCGCTGCTTTGTTGCTGACGAATTCGTAGTGCCAAGGTTTTCATACCACGAATAATCAAATACGCCGAAAATGGATCCAACGACGCGCCATTAATTTCTCGATAATGGCGAACCTTTGCCATTAACTCTTCACTGCCACATACCAAACCGCCCATAGCATCGGCGTGACCGCTCAAGAACTTGGTCGCACTGTGAACAACAATGTCGACACCCAATGCCAAAGGACTTTGGTTCAGTGGTGTCGCAAAAGTGTTATCCGCAATCACCAAGGCACCGACTTTTTTAGCCGCCGCCACAAGACGTTTCACATCGACAATTTTCAATGTCGGGTTAGTCGGTGTTTCCAAATACAAAACATCGCAACCTTTGGCGATTTCCTCTTCGATTTGCTCGTGACTGTGAGTTTCGCAAAGCGTAACGCTCACCCCCATGCGCGGTAAAAATTCTTCAAAAACTTTATTGGTGCCGCCATAACTGTCTTTCGTCGACACAACACGGCAGCCATTTGATAAAAAGGTATAAAGCACACTACTGATCGCCGCCATGCCCGTACTAAAAGCAACCGCCGACTCAGCGTTTTCTAAGCCGCAGATCTTTGCCTCTAGGGTTTCTACGGTAGGATTGCTCATACGGCTATAAATAAAACCGGGGGCGGCCCCCAAAGCAACGTCGTACCATTCGTCGATATCTTGGTAGCCATAAGCGGCACTCGCGATAATAGGAGTTTGCGTCGCACGATAAGGATGCTCTACTACCCTATAGTTGCCCCCATAAAATAAACACTCTATAGTTATAAATTAGAAAAATTAAATAGAGGTGGATTATGTATATTTTGAAAGAAGTAAAAATAAGAGTTGGCCATCGCTTTAATCTTGAAAATTCAAGTTCATCACTAGATTTTGACAATACACATCCGGTTATCAGTTATTTAATTCCGAACATAATTGGGATTTTTAATAAGCGTTTAGATACGCTAATTCATCAAAGACTCGTTACCCAAGCCCCTGAACATAAAGATTTGATGCCTGAAACCAGAGGATTCCTTCATTGGTTGAATTGGTTAGATGAATATGGAGTCAATCCCTTTACTTCACCTGCTGCCTTAGCGATTCACCCAACATATGGTTATAAGCAATACTTACTTCAAAAAGTTAAAAATACAGACAACCTTTCTGACAGCACCGCAAACGCATATTTAGGCGTTATTCGTAGGTTTTACCTTTGGTTAGGCGAAATTAAGGAGTTATCTTCAAATGATTTCGTTAAGCCCAAGATGACCTTTGTTAAAGGTCGGAACGTAACGTCTTCGGATTTAACTATACGAGTTGCAAAAAAAAGTAATAAAAGCCTCAATCCACTCAAAAATAAGGAACAAGAAACCCTAAGGACACTTCTTAACTCTGAAAGCGATCGTTTTCAACTTCAAGTTAGAGTAATGCGTGATTGTGGATTGCGGCTTGATGAATGCCTAACGCTACCCTCCCACCTGTTTAATGAAGACACATTAGCCAACACAACAGGTTTACTCGTAAAGGGGCTAAAAATTGGACCACATGTTGATGTACATACTAAGTACGGCAAGACTCGTGAATTGTTTATCACGATTACATTATATGAGTCGGTTATTGACTACCTCATCTCAGATGAATATGAAGAGCGTCTAAGGAAGTTCAGAACTCTGTACGGTGACCAGGTCAAAAACGAACCCATCTTTATATCTCGCGACGGTCATCCATATACTAAAAATGCTTTTTATGAGTCTTGGTATAAATTTAGAACATCAATAAGAGAATCGATGGGTGAAGGTTCTTTTAAACACAAACCTCACGATCTCAGAGCAACATTTGGCACAAACTGGTTGTCAGCAGCTCTCGATGCTGGGCACACACCTTCCGAAGCCCTTGCTAGTCTCAAAGAGATCATGGGGCATAAAAATGAAACCACAACAATGAAATATATAACGTTCCACAATCTTGATTCCATGTCAGATGATGTGGCGTCATTTATGGATACTTATGCTGATGAGGCGAGAAAAGAATTTGAGAAAAGGAAAGCAGTATGAAAAGGAAAGGTATCAAAGGTTCGTATCAGTGGACTGAAAAAGAAACAGTATTACTTTCCGATATTCAGAAAAGTGCGATTCTTGATCTAAACTGTTTGCGCTCACCTAGTTGTTTTGAAGACTTCAGCAGCTTTCCTAGAGTTGATTTTACTTATGCCAAGGAAAACGGTGTGGTGGGCCACAATCAAGAGCTAATTAATCAGTTACTATCTTTTCTTAATTCTTATGCCTTAAACGGCCGACAAACAATATCAAAAAATCTATGGTACTTCTTTGTTTATCAGTACAAAAAAGGGGTTGGAATTGGCTCAACTGAAGGCGTTACGAACTATAGAAGTAGACTTAGATACCTAGTTAAAAAAGGCGACATAAGTAGAAGCTTAGCAAGAGAAAGATTGATGTTTATTAGTGCTTTTCTTATGTCCACTGGCGCTACCTCTAAGCCCATATCCATTGGGTTTAGTAAAACGTATGATAGTGATTCTAAAGGGAATTCCCCTTACATAGAAAAAGAATTCAAAGAAATTATAAATATTTTATACACACTGTACGAACACTCGAAAAGTTTGATTGAAGAGCATATTGATCGGAAATTAGCTGGAATAAGGTCGTTTAATCTTAATGCCCATCCGGGTGCAGTTTTTGAATATAGCATTCTTCATCTTAAAGATAATCAAAAAGAAACTGTTGATTACGTTGCAACAAGCGGACTTATTCTTAAACAGCTAATGGCATCAGCGACTATGATTTTTGCTTATCATACATGGGGGAATACTACTCAGATACGCAGTTTAAAAGTGTCCGATATGGATGTGGATAATGAGCGCAGCTCTTCCGGATATGTATACAAAGGAAGGGGCTTTAAGTTTATTCGATTAAGCATTGGTCATTCAGATTTTGTTAGCGAAATAGCTGGATATAAGTGGTTCAAGGGCTACGTTGACTTTCGCAAAAAACTTATCGATTTTTTTTGTGAGTATGAAGAATATCAACAGTCTGATTACTTATTCTTCAGCAGTACAGGAAAGGGGCAACAGGCTTTGACTGGCCTGACAGCAATTAGCACTCAATCCTTAAGTGCTACTATTAATGACGTCTCGTTAATGACTATACTTCATAATAAATATAACTTACCAAACATCACAATACCTCGCATACGAAAGACTTGTGAACAGCTTGCAGACCATGCATTAAAAGACCCTTTTGCCATACTAGAGAAGTCTCAACATGAGTGGGATGTTTACCAATCTAGTTACGCAAAGAGCAACCCTCTTACAGCAAAAATCAACCTCTCTAACGCTCTAAATGCACTACACAAAGCCAGCACTGATAACAAAGTAAGCAAAGAATCGTTAGTTGAATTTGGCATTAAAATCGTTGATGCATCAGAAAAAAGCGTTACTCCACTTGCTAATGGGTTCGGTTGCAACACCTCTCTCCCTGAAACAAAGATAGAGCAAAAATTCCTTCATAAACAACGTAAAAAGGGTAACGACCCTAAGGTTTGTGCAGACTTCTCAAATTGTATTAATTGCGAGAAATGTACCGTGATTGAAGATCCCTCTGCGATCTATAAAGTTCTATCATTTAAAAACTCATTAGAGTTCAGTCGAACTCTTTATAAGGGCTCCGAGAAGGCCAAGGCACGCTATATAAATATCATTGAAGCCGTTAATCTGATTCTTGGCTCAATTGACACTAGTACTGTAGCAATAGCTGAAAAACGCATTAAAACAGAGGGGTATGACCCAGTATGGAAGCGCTAGAAAACCTTAGAGACCGTACCAATCTTGAAGACTTACCTGACTTACATAATGGGCGTGAATATATAAGTGAAAAACTTGTTTATGAAGCAGTTAAAAATGACGATTATTCAAAATTAGAGCGTTCCATAGTACTTCCTGCTCAGTCAGTAGGAGTTAAATATATTCACAAAGATGTTGGCGACATTTACTTTTCAAGTGATCGCTGGAGTAACAAGCACCTAATACGCAAACCTAATGAAACCTTTCGTGTAGCGGACTTTTCTCAGATCAAAAACCCTAGCTTAAAGCGAGAGGTGAAATGGATTAGCAGCAGTATCATTTGGTGGCTGCGTGAACACAAAAAAGTATCAAAGCTATCATCAATTATTCGCAACATTGAACAGATAATTGTGTGTGCGAGGGTTATGGAAGGGTTGAGTTATAACTCTTTATTTTGGCTTAATAGAGCTCCTGTGCTCTCTTCATTTAAAGCTAAAGTAAACGAAGGGTTGAGCCTTAGAGCGGCAAAAAATAGGTTAGGAGCTCTCAGCATTTTGTGCGAGTTGCAAAATTCAAGTCTGCGTGAATTTGAATGTTATCTAACTATAAACCCTCTCAAAGAGCTTGTTAATACTGATGCTCTTGGAAGCAATCAATCTTACGCAATGCCATACAGAATCATGATGGAAGTATGGGATGGCCTAGTAAAACGAATCGAGAAATGGTCTGTAAGTATTAGTCCATCGGAACTTACTGGTTTGATTACTTTTTACCGTGACTTTCAAGATTGGTTTTCTAGCAAGCCCCACATAAAGTCTTCGCATGGGCTCCTTATTTATATGCGTAATAACCAAGAGAAAGTATTAAAACTTAAAGAAAATTCAAGCGGCGTTATTAAAGATGTGTTCTATATTTCCATTGAAGATCGTTGGAAAGGAGTGACATTTATTAGTTTTCAGGAACTTATTCATATCATAAATAAAATATCACTGGATACTAGCAACTGCATCCAGTGTATGAGCGGTATGAGAAACAGCGAGACGAAAGGACTTTACCACAACAGTTTGAAAATTGATCGTGGTGTTACCGTATTCAGATCTTGGTTGCAAAAATGGGCAGTCGAAGGTGGTCAAATTGAAGAGTGGGCAGCAGCTGATTTCGCCGGCGATGCCTTTAATCTTATGCATTCGATTAATAAAAATATACTTGGACACTCAGTTGAGAAACTTGATGACTTGCCGTTTATTCTTAATATTAAGGAATGGTTATACAATAAGACGATCATAGCAATGACTCAGCAGCGGCAATCTAAATGGGGCAAAACAATTGCAGAAGAAATAGACCTAAGAATCACTGAAGATGACCTAAGAGAGTTTCAATTACTGAACCCAAATCTCGACAACCCTGAAAGGGCATATGAAGAAATATATGTGGGAGCGCTTTGGCCTCTTAGAACTCATCAACATAGGCGTTCAATTGCGGTGCATACGAAACGCTTAAATCTTTTAAGTGGCAATGACCGAACATGGCAATTCAAACATTTAACCAAGACTATCACCGATTGGTATGAATCTTACTGCCCAAAAGAAAACCTACCTGAGGCCTTCATCAAGGAGATGATTCAGGCTGACATAGAGGCCTCAGTAAGCTTAGGGTTAAAAATACAGGAGGAAGGCAACTTGATCGGTAAAGGCGGTGAGGAATTAATGAATCAGCGTGGTGGCGGTGATTCATTAAAAGTTTTCCCTAGCTTCAAGGTTGCTCTATCTCAAGCCAAGCGACGTAAAACGCAACTAATGTCACTTGGAAACGGTTTTTATTGTATGAATGGTTTTGAGTGTGATTTTACACCGATCATCCAGTCTGCAAACTGCAATTTTGAATGCCCAAGTATGGTTGGCATTGAGGAATCTATACCATTTTGGAAAGAGCAATATGAGCGTTATACGAGTTTATTAAAGGAGGCAATGGTTAACAATTCAAGCGCGCCTGATATAGCGTACCTTGAATTGGAAAAAGCGTTCTATGAGGACGCTCTACGTAAGTATGGAGAAATCTAAAATGTCCAAAAAAGAGAATGCACAAAAGATTAAACTCACTGCTGAGAGAGCCGAGAATGCCCTTCGAGATATAATTGTAGAAGGTAGTAGAATCAGTCAGGCTGCTGTTGAGAAGAGAGCGGGCTTAAGTAACGGAGCACTCAATTACAATATACCGTTGTATAGAGATATTAAGACTAGAATAATCCTTGCTAAAGAAGGCAAAGTGACTGAAAGCTCCCCCTCATTTAAAAGCGTCCCAGCGTCAGTAAATGAAAGCCGACTAAAAGATAAGTACCGCTCTGAACGCGATTCAATACGAGAGGAGCTTGCAAAGGCAAGAGGTGAAGTTTTAGAGCTTAGATCTGCCTTATTTGATGCACAGCAGTACATAAAATATCTAGAGTCAAAAGGGTTAGCTCATTCAAATGTCGTCAATTTTAAGTCTCGCCCAGACGAGTGATAGGATTACTTTAATGCCTGCAATAATGGTGACCGGAATACAAAAACACATCTAAATTGGATTGGTCTGAATTTCATCTGACATTTTTCATGACCGAGCTGGATAAAATCTGACAGTCAGCTTAGTGCCAATTGCGGACATTATAACTAACTCGTTTATGCCCCAAAACGTTTTAGATAGGCCTTTATCAACGATTAAAATTTCTTATCCAAAACATGATATTTCTAAAAAATTCTCACCGCTTAATATGCTAGAGTTTACTTATCAATTAATTGCTTAAGGTATAGTTAGATTTCTTGATTATTTAAGCGACTCGAACAGAATTCTTTACAAAAAAGAGGTAAGCATGTTATTAAAGAAACTAGTGGTATCTGGCTACAAAAGCATATCCATAAGCCATCCTCAAACGATAGAGTTTGATCCTCAGCTAACAGTTTTTATTGGTCATAACGGAACAGGAAAAAGTGCCGCGTTAGAAGCTCTAAATAAGTTGTTTTCAATCGACCATTCTTTACGTGGCATTATACCTTCTGATTTTCACTTACCTGACGATGTGGATCCTGTAACATCAAGAAATTTAACAATAGAGGCATGGTTCAGTCTTGCAAATGCAAACGGAAATCCATCGATTCCACCTTTAATTAATGGACTTACAGCATCTAGTTCAACAGGTGAAATCATATTTAGGGTTCGCTTAGAAGCAAGCATAAGCTTTGATTACAACCCTCTAGGGGATGTAGACGAAAATATTTGGGTAATCGATGGCGATATGGAAGAACCTGAAGACGATAACAAACATCGTTTATCTGCAACCCAAAGGAATGCGATTCAAGTCAACTATGTACCTGCCAATAGAGATCCATTAGTTCAGTTAAAATACTCATCAAAAGCCATATTGGGCCGTTTGCTCAAGGCGATTAAATGGTCAGAGGGGGAGCAAGAGTCTTTTGAAGCACAAGCTCAGCAACTGAACCAATTAGCATCAGACAACCCAGCTTTAACCCAGATTACACAAGCCATTAATCACAATTGGCAGGAGATATACAAGGGGCGTCATCTCAATCAAGCTGGGCTTAATTTTCCTGTCGGTGATGTGGATGAAATATTGAGACTTATACAGCTTCAGTTTATGCCAGATGCAACTGGAAACAAGGTTGATACTAGTCGACTGAGTGACGGCCAAAAATCTCTAGTTTACTTTGCTCTAACCAAAGCATTATTTGATATAGATAAAGCGACACGACAAGCTGTTGTTAGTAATCAACCATCAAATTTTGATGCTGATAAGATGAAGCTACCTATTTTTAGCTTGATTGTACTTGAGGAGCCTGAGAACCATTTATCACCACACTATTTAGGTCGAATATTAAAGCTAGTAAAAGATTATGGCGCAACTGAACTCTGTCAATCAGTTATTTCTACACACTCCGCTTCATTAGTTGGGCGTATAGAACCAACACAAATACGTCATTTTCGATTAGACAATGAGAATATATGTACAAAGGTTCAATCCTTGTTATTGCCTGAAGATAGTGATGAGCAAGCTAAGTATATTAGCGAAGCTGTAAAGGCCTATCCTGAAATTTACTTTTCTAAATTAGTGATACTAGGTGAAGGTGATAGTGAGCAGGTTGTTCTTCCGAAGTTGCTGGAACACTTTGCAAAAGACATTGACGGTCATTCAATATCGGTGGTTCCACTTGGTGGGAGGCATGTAAATCATTTCTGGCGTTTGCTTAATTCTCTGAAGATCCCTTTTGTTACACTATTGGACTTTGACATTGATCGTAATGGCGGTGGTTTTGGCCGTATGAAGTATGTCGTGGAACAATTACTTTTAATGGATGAAATAAAGAGTAAATATATTAACGGAAACATTATTCCTTATATCCCCGCCTGGAATAGCGATCGAAACGTTGATTCGTTTTCAATACATTATGAAGATGGAAAAACAAGGATAATTACAGATGAATTAGAAGAATGTAATGTTTATTTTTCTAGTCCACTAGATATCGATTATTCAATGATTTGTGCTTTTCCTGAGATCTTTTGTGAAAAAGATGAAGCTTATGGAGAAAGAGGTCCCTCTGATGGCAAAGAAGATGAGGAAGAAGAAGATACTGCAAAAAGAGAGGCGGCGTTAATTAAAGCTGTACTCAAAAAAGGAAATGTTGGTAAACGGTTTGATTTTGGATCGGATTGGGAAAGGAACTTCTTATGGTATCGCTATCGTTTCTTATCGAATAAAAGTAAACCCGCATCTCATGTTCGTATGTTTACCAAGCTTGAGGAGCAATATACCTCTCGAGAGATACTAGAAAAGTTACCACCAGAGTTAACACGATTGATGGAACGTATTGTCGAGTTGTCCGAACAGGTAGTTGAGTAATGACTGATTGGAAGCCATCAGAGAGCATAGAAGCTACAACTGAACTAATGGATATCATTACCTGTGATGCATCGGTTGCTGTATTAGCAAGTGCAGGTGCAGGAAAAACAGAGTTGTTGGCTCAAAAAGCAAATTATTTGTTCTTTACAGATAAATGTGTTTGGCCAAAAAGAATATTATCTCTTACGTTTAAAACCGAAGCTCAGTTAAACATAAAAGAGAGAATAAATAAGCGCTGCGGTCATAAAGCTACACGTTTTGACTCTTTTACTTTCCACGCATTCAGCAAAAGTATCGTTGATAGATTCAAAAATACTCTCCCTGAAAATGAACGTCCGATAGACAATTACGATATCGTCTTTCGTCGCCAAGATGCTAATGGCTCCAACAAAATATTGATGGATGACTTGCTAGCTTTGGCCATACGCATTTTACGAGCAAGAGAAGATCTACGGACAATGTTCTCTTATTCTTATAGATATGTTTTTGTGGATGAGTTTCAAGATACGTCTGATGAGCAATACGAATTGTTACAACTGTTGTTTCAGAACTCCGATACAAAAATTTTAACTGTTGGAGATATTAACCAAAGCATCATGTTATGGGCTGGAGCTCGTCAAACTGTATTCACTGACTTTTTAAATGACTTTTCGGCACAAAAAAAAATCCTAGTTAAAAACTACCGAGCGTCTAGTGAAATACAAGATGTACTAGCAGTAGTATTGCAATTTGTACAGAATCCAAGATCTACATTCCAAGAAGTATCAACAATTCCAGAAAACTGCTCTCTACATGCTTTCAGTGATGAGCATCAAGAAGCCTCATTTATTGCTCACAGTATAAATGAGGCAATCAGCAGTGGTATCGACGCAAGCGATATTTCTGTTTTAACTAAGCAGCAGGCATCACAGTACACCGAAATATTGAGAGCTGAGTTAACGAGGCTTGGTATAAACAACCTCGACATGACCGACTTACAAGATGCCTTAAAAGAACCTCTTGGGCAATTATTTTCGCAGTTCTTAAAAGCGTTAGTGCGCCCTGAACCCAAAGCCATGACCGAGCTGTTTAAATTTAATTTAGCCTTAAACAAGGTTGAATCTGATGATGATAAAGAAGAAGAATTAACTACTTCTTTAGTTAAATTTATCTCACTAAAGCAAGAATTAATAACAACAGCAACAACAGCTGATGACTTGTTATCTTATATTCAAAGCTTTATTCATGAGCTTGGTATGCCAAAAATAAAAGGAAGATGGAAACAATATAAATCTTCTGCTTATTTTAATCATGTATGGCAAGCGCTTGAAGTACATTTGAGAAATATGTGTAATCAGACCAATTCATTAGAAGATGCTGTAAAGTTATTTAGTGCTGAGAACGCTGTACATTTAATGAATATCCACAAGTGTAAAGGTCTTGAATATCACACAGTATACTTTATGGGGCTAGAAGATCAGGCTTTTTGGAACTATGCGGAACAAACATTTGAGGATAATTGTGCAATATACGTTGCCTTGTCCCGCGCTAAAAATCACATTTGCGTAACTATTAGTAAACGTAGAGAACATAGGATTAATTGGCAGCATGATAATAGGACTTCGACATTTTTTGCTGTAAAGCCTGTTATAAGTCTGTTGAAAAATAAATGTAAGTTTTCTGCTACGAACCATACTTAAAACATCAAGATACTTTTACTTATCCGAATAAGCCAAGTTAGAGTTGGTGTTCTAACTTGGATGTGTCCAAAAGAGTGTTAGAGCGACGACCGTCAGCTATTCACTCATAACTGATTGTCAGGTCAGATTGGAACCTCTAGGCTAATCCGTAAGATCAGTTATGAGTTACTTAATCTAAATACAATTTAGATTAAGTAATTTGAAAAGTCTTATCTATTGATAACTTCAAGATATATAACTACTTTTCACCTGCTTCTAATCAACTGCACAGAATGATCGAACCCTTCTTATTTTTATCGTAAGCAAATCATCGATCCCCAATAACCACAAGAAAAAATTTAAACAACTACAACGCTTTGATAGCTACAGAAATCTCAGGTGAGTTTTCACACTATTCTACAACTTTTTCTACATCTAAGTAGTCCAACTTCTCAAGCTTAGAGATTAATGCTTTCTTGGAAGTATCGTCTAAACGAGAAATCAAGCACGCCAATTCAGCACTTAGGTCATCTTCACATAAAAAGTAGTTCAGCGGGACGTTGAGTTCTTGAGCAATTTTTCTCAGCGTTTCGAGATCAGGCGAATGCCGTCCCTTCTCATAGTGGTTCATACGGCCGCTGGCAGAGCTTTCGTCCATACCGATTTTTATCCCAAGCTCTTTTTGGGAAATGCCGATTTTATTGCGGGCTTGTTTAAGTCGCCGTGGTATTGGGTTATCTGACAAAATAGTTTCATCTTTAAAGTCTCATGTACTTAGATTGTCTAAGTTTTACTTATTTCTGTATACTTAGCAATCCTAAGTATTTAGTTTTTGAGACACAAACATGACATCCAAACCATTTTCTTTGAATAAACAGTTCAAAGAACTCTTGCAACGCGTGGAAGGAACCAGCATCAGACGAAAAGAACTCATTCAATTAGCATCAAGTACAACAGACTTAGACATAGTCCAATCCACTAGACTAGTAGCAAGGAACGTTAGCAGGCTGACATCTAAAGGCCTCCTGAGTGCCAATGGAGAGCGAAACGCTCGAACCTACCACCTTACTTCTGAATTAATCCTAATGCTAAGCAGCGGCTCTTGTAGCTCGTCAGACGAAGAAACTATAGATACAAGTCAAAGCTCAAATGAGGTGCATCTTCAAGATGAAGAAAAGAAAGCCAATGCTGAATTAAAACTACTGTTGGGAGAGATTGATGCTTATCAGGAATATTTAGGACTATTCCCGCATAAGCGACCAGCTATTTTGAAATTGTTAGATGAGTCTAGAGAAAAAGCGACAAGGTTCTACGGTCGATTAAACGCCATTAAAAAGATTATTCAATCGACTCAACCTGAGGGGAATATGTAATGCTTAGGGCATGGCAAGAACAGTGTCTCTCTCAGGCAGTAACATCTTATAAGAAGCAATCGCAGCTCCTGGTATTGGCTTCCCCTGGTGCGGGTAAAACCCTGCTTGCAGCGCATATAGCAAAAGCTCTTATCAACAGTGGCGATATCGACTATGTAGTATGCTTTTCCCCTTCTCGAATCGTTTCACAGAGCATTGAAGAAACATTTGAGAAAACATTGAAGCGAAAGTTTAATGGCAGACTTGGGGCAATCGGAGCATCACGTACTTATCACTCTCTTAGTAACGCAGCTGAGCTAATCAATGATCTTGCGGCCACTAGAGTCTTGGTCATTTTTGATGAAATACACCACTGTGCAGGTAATGGTGAGTCTCCAGCAAATGCTTGGGGATTACAGCTTCTCTCCACGATACAGCATTTAGCGACTTATACGTTGTCACTTACCGGCACACCTTGGCGCACTGACACACTTCCAATCTCATTCGCTAAATACTCAGATCCGGAAGGCAACATTATCTGCGACTACTCGTATGATCTTGTCGATGCTATAAAAGACAAGGTCTGTCGGATGCCTCAAATTACTGCAATTGATATTGAAAAAGTGACAGTAAAAGGATTCGGTAAACTTGAAACCTACACTAGCTTGCAGTCATTGCTAAGCGAAGGTGAAGTAAGCTATCAAACTGTGATCAGACATCCTGAAGTTATCAAGCACTTACTTTCATTAAGCGTTCATCGGCTGACTATTCTTAGAAAGAGCTCACCTAATACGGGCGGCTTAATAGTCGCATCTTCATACGAACATGCTTTACAGATTCAATCGATTCTATTGGACTACTTCAATAAAGAGTCTACTTTAGTATCTTGTAGGCATGATGACTCACCAGAACTGATTAACCATTTCCGCAAAGACAACAGCGAATGGATAATCAGTATTGCCATGATAAGCGAAGGGACAGACATACCAAGGCTGCAAGTTTGCTGTAGTCTTACCGATGTCACCACTGAACTTTACTTCCGCCAGATCCTTGGGCGCATCATACGAATGACTAAAGATCAGTCACCTGTCGCTAATATGTACATGTTGGCAGAGCCAAATTTAGTGGAATTCGCAGAACGACTGAACAAAGCAATTCCAGGCACTTACAACTACCAAAAAACAGAAGAATTGCTGAATAGTATAGACACTCCAAGCTCAACAAATGTTGGTAGTCGAGACTCTTACAGAGACAACGTGTTAACACCAGAAACTAACCTTGATGAATTTATCTTGAGTAACGATCATGATCTATTTAAACAGACATGCTTGAATGAACTGACAATGTCTTCATTTAAATCGAAAATCATTTCTTACTATTTATAGGAGTTCGCCACTCTTGAAATCCCGCCTCATTTTTGGTGTAAAACTGGAAATCCTACCCCTTACAAAAATTCACTTGGTCATTCCCTCTGCTTAAAACTATACTGTATATCCGTACAGTTTTTTTGGTGTTGATCATGCGTGTTACTTATCTTGGTGTGTCTGAGTCGGCGGCGTTTATCGCGGCCAATAGTGTGCGAATCCCTTTGTATGTGGATTCGGTGTCGGCGGGGTTTCCTTCGCCTGCTCAGGACTTTGTTGAAAAATCGTTGGATTTGAATGAGTTCTGTGTGGCTCACCCGAACGCGACCTTTTATGTGCGCGCTCAGGGGGATTCGATGATCGAGGTGGGTATTTATTCGGGTGACGTGTTGGTGGTGGATCGTTCGTTAACCGCACGGCATGGGGATATTGTGATTGCCTGCATTCATGGGGAAATGACGGTGAAGACGTTGGAGCTGAAGCCCAATGTGTTGCTTCGCCCGAAGAATAAAGCTTACAAAGCGATTCATATTACCGAAGAGTCTGAATTGGAAATCTTCGGTGTGGTGACGGGCGTGGTTCGTAAGTACGAGCGCGGTTGATGAAGACTGTCTTTGCCTTGGTCGATTGTAATAATTTCTACGCCAGCTGCGAGAAGTTGTTCCGGCCAGATTTAAAACACACGCCTGTTGCGGTGTTGTCGAATAATGATGGCTGTATTGTCGCGCGTTCCAAAGAGGTAAAGGCGCTGGGCATTAAGATGGGCGTGCCGATGTTTCAAGTTCAGGATGAGATAAGAAAGCACGGCATTGTGTGCTTCTCGTCGAATTATGCGCTGTATGCGGATCTGTCGAATCGGGTAATGACCATCTTAGAAGAGGAAGCGCCACGGCTGGAAGTGTATTCCATCGATGAAGCTTTTATGGACTTAACCGGTGTGGATCACTTGACGGATTTGCTGGCGTTTGGCAAACAAGTAAAGGCCAAGGTCGATCAATGGACAGGCATTACGGTAGGCGTTGGCATCGCGCCAACCAAGACACTGGCGAAGCTAGCCAACCACGCGGCGAAGAAGTACCCCGCCACCGGTTCGGTGGTAGATTTGATGGACCCAGACAGACAAAAGCGTTTATTGGCAATTGTTGATGTAAGTGATGTGTGGGGCGTTGGCCGTCGTACCACGGCAAAGCTAAAAGCGAGGGGGATTCATACCGCGTTGGATCTGGCGTATGCTGACCCTAAATCGATTCGAAGTGAGTTTTCTGTGGTGTTGGAGCGAACTATTCGAGAGTTGAATGGGGTGTCGTGTTTGGATCTGGAATTAGTCAGGCCAACAAAGCAGCAAATCATTTGCAGTCGGTCATTTGGACATAAGGTGACAGACAAGCAAGAACTACGCGAAGCCATCGCCAAGTACACAACCAGAGCCGCCGAGAAACTACGCGGAGAAAAACGCCTTTGCCGTGTGGTGAGTGTGTTCGTTCGTACCAGTCCATTTATTCCAAACGAACCGCAGTACTCGAAAACCCTGTCTGCAGAACTGCCCAACCCAACCGACGACACGCGGGACTTATTAGAAGTCGCCTACGTGCTGTTTCGTCGCATCTATCGTGCCGGTTATCGCTACGCCAAAGGCGGCGTGATGCTGGCGGACTTCTACGAACACGGCGCCTTTCAACAAGATTTATTCCGAGCCGACAACACAAAAATCAACTCAAAAGCCCTAATGAACGTCGTGGACAAAATCAACCACAGCGGCCTCGGCAACGTCTTCTTCGCCTCGCAAGGTGTGTCACCTCAGTGGTCTATGAAAAGAGAGCACCTATCGCCAGGCTACACGACAAGGTGGGATGAGTTACCAAAGGTTTATTGAACCAAAATGTAGAAAAGAGAAACGGGCTATTAGTTAAAAAATTCAAACTATAATAATTGATTGGGAGGTGTTCCATGAACGAGAAAAGTACTAAAGAAAACGCCAGTAATCTGCCAGCAGACAAGATAATTGCAACGGTTGTATTATGGCTAGATGAACAATGTTCACAGGAGCGTTGGGACTTATCTGATGAACAGATGTGTGTTCTTCTAGGTGGTATTACGATTTCAACTTGGAATCAATGGAAAGAGACAGCACACACTAGTGGGAGTCTTCAAGTAGACCAAGAAACCATTGATACATTGGCGATGCTGGTAAGTATATACAAGATGATTCACCTAAGTGCACCAACTGGATTTAAGTATGATTTTTTCAAAATGCCTATAAATGACCCGATATTTAATGGTAAGTCAGCTAGAGAATTTATGCTGGAGAATAATTCATTTGATGATTTCCTCAAGATAAGAAATTTTTTTCGGAGTAAGGTACTCATCTAAAAATTATTTATCCTTAATTAAGCTTTTCATGTTAGTCATTATTGTACTTAACAGATATGTTGGAGGAGAGATATGAGTACTAAACGAAAAAATCATGCTGAAAAATGCATTGATATTCATGATATTGAGAGCAGTCTTGATCGTGTTATGAATGATTCAAAAGGCAGTCCAGTTGCTGTTATGAAGGACGGTAACCCCGTATTTTACTGTGTTCCCGCTGACACATATGCGGCAATTTTAGAATTAGTTGATGCATCTGAAATGAGAAAGTTGAATGAAAGAGTTCATCAATTGGGTCTAGAGTTGTTTGGTGACGAAGACAAATGGAAATCATGGATTAAAGCACCTGCACTAGCGTTAGGTGGTAAGTCACCAGAGTCGATTATGGTTACTAAAGAAGGAATAAATAGAGTAAGAGATCTTTTAGGGCAGATTAGCCACGGGGTTGTTGTTTAAATCAGCTGTGTAGTGATCAGATAAACTGCACATAATTACACGTTGGATTTTTTTGCTTGTAACGAAATCAAATCTGATTTGGAGACTGTAACTAATTTTGTGTAACTGCCTATCACAACATATTCT
>TARA_R110002033_G_scaffold169110_1_pt1 | contig 85985 bp, 74 predicted proteins | sample TARA_R110002033 | Tara Oceans TARA_R110002033 (sample SAMEA4397051) | marine metagenome | biome: Polar Biome; feature: [SRF] surface water layer (ENVO:00010504); material: water (ENVO:00002006), including particulate matter (ENVO:01000060) such as... | depth 5 m | reverse complement strand
CTTGGGAAGTCCAATCCGCAGCGAAATATAATATGCCAGCATCGCAGCTACAAAGCTCTTGATCGCGAAACATACTGCCTCGGCGTCTGCTTTTAACATTGACGATCGCAATATATTCAAACCCAGCCATGCCATGGTGATTCTACTTCTCGTGAATGATCTGCATGAAATCCGAAATATGTTCATGTCCCCACTATCACTGAGTAAAAAAAGAGAGTAAATTCTATATTCTGTCAAAAAATATCGAAATAAAGCCAAACATGCCCGCGACACGATCAGCCATTTCAGTTTTCGACCCCGATCTCACGACCTGCCCGGCAGTTGCATGTCATCTTGATTTCTCAGAACACGCAGCCGAGATCCCAGTGCATACCCACCGAAAAGGGCAGCTTATTTTTGCACGACATGGCGCCGTCACTTGCACTGCGGATGATCAAATATGGATCGTCCCAGCCCACTGCGGTGTCTGGATTCCAGGCGGAATGCCCCATTGTGCCAAAGCGACCTTGAATGCCCGCATCAGTTATTTATTCGTCGAACCGGGTTCTGTAAATTTACCTGAGGATTGCTGTACGTTGTCCATATCCCCGATGATCCGGGAAATGATCAATTGGCTCGCCAGCCAAAATGCGGATTATCCTTTAAATAACCATGCTGCACGGCTCGCGAGGGTAACACTGGATGAACTGGCAGAGATGCCACGAGAACATTTTAATCTCCCTATTTCCAGCAATTCAAAAATCCGGACGATAGCGGATGCCCTGACTAAAGAGCCTTCTGATCGAAGTACTCTGGCCACATGGGCAAAGCGTGTCGCAATGAGCGAACGATCATTGGCCCGTTTGATGATCAGGGAGACGGGGCTAACATTCGGACGTTGGCGCCAGCAACTGCATCTGGTTGTGGCATTGAGGGAACTGGCCAGCGGCGCTACCGTTCAAAACGTTTCAGTTGAATTAGGCTATGAGTCGGTTAATGCCTTCATCACAATGTTCAAAGCAGCCTTGGGAAGCACACCAGCACAGTACAGAGCGACACTTCTCACAGGCGCAAAACGAACGACAAAAGATTAACGATGGCATAAGCCACTCAAACATTGCCCTTCTTTGCTTCTTACCGCGATCGAAAATCTTAGGGCGACGAATCACGTTCTGAGCCTGATCACACCTAACTGACTGCCTGAAGAAACATTCGCTCTCCACTTTTCCCGGACAAGTCCAGAGAACCTGCATGCCGATGAAAGGCGGCAATGCGGGGCGGGTCAATTCATTATGGTTGCGATTGATCACAGTCACCGTCCGATTGTGTTTAAAAATCAGGTCGGATAACAAACCCGTGCTTTAAAGGTGGTTGGCACCAAATGTATGCCAACCACTTCTTTGCCAACAAGTTAGTCCCAGCTTAGCGCCCCGCCATTCTGATATTCGATGACGCGGGTTTCAAAGAAGTTCTTTTCCTTCTTCAAATCCATTGCCTCGGACATCCAGGGGAACGGGTTTTCAACTTCGGCAAAGACCGGGGCAAGGCCAAGCTGACCACACCGACGGTTGGCGATGAAATGCATATACTGTTCGCACAGTTCGGCATTCAGGCCCAAAAAGCCATTGGGCATGGTATCGCGGCCATAGGCGGCTTCAAGTGCGGCCGCGTTGCGTAACATATCGCGGATTTCATCCCGAAACTCTGCTGTCCACAGATGCGGGTTTTCCGCCTTGATCTGGTTGATGACATCGATCCCGAAATTGAGATGGATGCTCTCGTCGCGCAGGATGTACTGATATTGTTCGGCAATACCGACCATTTTGTTGCGCCGCCCCAGCGACAGGATTTGCGCAAAGCCGGTATAAAACCACATCCCTTCAAACACCACATAGAACGCCACCAGATCACGCAGGAAATCCTGATCGCGGTTCGGGGTGCCCGTCGCAAAGCTCGGATCGTCCAGATGTTTGGTGTAATCAAGTGCCCAGGCCGCCTTGTCGGTGATCGAAGGCACTTCGCGATACATGTTGAAAAGCTCGCCCTCATCAAGGCCGAGGCTTTCGACGATATACTGGAAAGTATGGGTATGGACCGCTTCCTCGAACGCCTGGCGCAAAAGGTATTGGCGGCATTCCGGGTTGGTCAGATGGCGATAGATCGCCAGCACGATATTGTTTGCAACCAGACTTTCCGACGCAGCAAAGAAGCCGAGGTTGCGTTTGAGCATCCTGCGTTCATCCTCGGTCAATCCGTCGCGCGATTTCCAGAGTGCGATATCAGCCTGCATGGAAACCTCGGTCGGCATCCAGTGATTGTTGCACCCTGCAAGGTATTTTTCCCAGGCCCAGCCGTATTTCAGTGGCAAAAGCTGGTTCACATCCGCGCGCGAATTGATCATCGCCTTGTCGCTGACCGTCACACGGGCGGCCCCGCGATCAATCGTGCCAAGGCCGGTGGCATCCGGTGTCCGGGCATTATTGGATGCCACGGCGTCGGTTGTATTGCTGGTGGTGGGGGCGTTACTTTCTACCCAGTCAAGCATGGCTCTCGTTCCCGATTTTGATATTGTTTGCACAGGTTCTATTGGCAGGCTTCGCATTCCGGATCATCGATCAGACAGGCTTTTCCCCATGTCGGGCTTTCGGGAATTGCACCGGTCGGTGCGGTTGAAACAGCATTAAGCCTGCCGTCTGTGCCCTTTAAGGTGGATTTTTCAACATGGGTGGCGGCACTGGATCGCAGGTAATAGGTGGTTTTAAGCCCGCGCAACCACGCCAGACGATAAAGATCATCCAGCTTCTTGCCCGACGGGTTGGCGATATAAAGGTTCAGCGACTGCGCCTGATCGAGCCATTTCTGACGACGTGATGCCGCTTCGATCAGCCATGCTGAATCGATTTCAAACGCAGTGGCATAAAGCTTTTTCAGTTCATCGGGGATACGGCTGATCTGACCCACACTGCCATCATAATATTTAAGGTCGGAAATCATCACCTCGTCCCAGATGCCGCGTGCCTTTAAATCGCGGACAAGGGCGGCATTGACCACGGTAAAATCGCCCGACATGTTCGATTTGACAAACAGGTTGCGATAAGCCGGTTCAATCGACTGGCTGACACCGCAAATGTTGGAAATCGTGGCTGTCGGGGCAATCGCCATGGTGTTGGAATTGCGCATGCCAACGGTTTTGACCCGTACGCGCAAGCCATCCCAATTCAGTCGCGTGGTGCGATCAACATCAAACTCGGAGCGGGTAGCTGCCAACAATTCAAGGGAATCAATAGGAAGAATGCCTTGCGACCATAGCGACCCGTCAAAGCTTTCATACCGGCCGCGTTCCGCTGCCAGATCGACCGAGGCGGCAATTGCATGAAACGCAATGGCTTCCATGCTTTCATCGGCAAAGGCAATGGCCGCATCCGACGCATAGGGGATTTTCATCGTCTGCAACGCATCCTGAAAACCCATCAGGCCAAGGCCGACCGGGCGATGGCGCAGGTTGGAGTAACGTGCTTCGGGGATGGTATAGAAATTAATGTCGATGACGTTATCAAGCATGCGCATCGCGGTTTTGACCGTCTTGGCAAGCTTGTCGTGATCAATGCCGTTTTCGGTAACATGGGCGGCCAGATTGACCGAACCGAGGTTGCAGACCGCGACTTCGTCCTGCGACGTATTTAGCGTGATTTCCGTGCACAGGTTGGATGAATGCACCACCCCGCGATGGCCTTGCGGGGACCGGATATTGCATGGGTCCTTGAAGGTGATCCACGGGTGACCGGTTTCAAACAGCATGGTCAGCATGCGCCGCCAAAGGTCAACCGCCCGAACGGTTTTGCAATTGGTGATGTCGCCGCGGGCCGCTTTTTCTTCGTATGCCTGATAGGCCGTCTTGAACGCCTTGCCATAAAGATCATGCAGGTTCGGTGTATCGTCGGGTGAAAACAGGGTCCATGCCCCGTCATCGATTACCCGTTCCATGAACAGATCCGGCACCCAGTTGGCGGTGTTCATGTCATGCGTGCGGCGGCGGTCATCACCGGTGTTTTTGCGCAGATCAAGGAATTCCTCGATATCGGTATGCCAGGTTTCAAGATAGGCACAGACTGCCCCCTTACGCTTGCCACCCTGATTAACCGCAATGGCGGTATCGTTGGCGACTTTCAGGAATGGCACAACACCCTGGCTTTCGCCGTTTGTTCCCTTGATATGTGCGCCAAGGCCGCGCACCGGGGTCCAGTCATTGCCAAGACCGCCGGAATATTTCGCCAGCAACGCATTGTCCTTTATCGACTTGAAAATGCCGTCTAGATCGTCGGGCACGGTGGTCAGGAAGCAGGATGACAATTGTGGGCGCAATGTGCCGGAATTAAACAGCGTCGGGGTCGATGCCATGAAGACGAAGCTTGAAAGCTGATTGTAAAATTCGATCGCCTTGGCTTCGCGGTTGATTTCGCGGACCGCAAGCCCCATCGCAACCCGCATGAAGAAGGCCTGTGGCAATTCGAAGCGGGTGCCTTTGATATGCAGGAAATAACGGTCATAAAGTGTTTGAAGACCCAGATATTGGAAATTCAGGTCGCGTTCCGGTTTGATCGCGGCACTGATTTTTTTTAAATCAAAGCGGGCCAGTTCGGGGTCGATCAGGTCGGCGTCGATCCCGGCTTTCAGGGCAGCGGGGAAATAAGTCGCGTAACGATCTTTCATTTCGGCCTGTGTTGCCTGATCCGGGCGACCGGTGATGAAACTGAGTGCTTCGAACCGCAATTTGTCGAGCAAAAGCCGTGCGCTGACAAAGGCATAATTCGGTTCGCGTTCGACAAAGGTACGTGCCGCCATGATCGGTGCCAAAGCCAGTTCCGCGATTGAAACGCCGTCATACAGATTGCGTTTGGTTTCTTCAAAAACCGGATCGGGAGAAACGCCTTCAAGGTTGCTGCATGCTTCATCGATCACAGTCGCCAGACGATCAAAATCAAGCGGGGCAAGTATGCCATCGGCCTGTTTGACATTCAGGTTCGGCTGATCGACTTTCTTCTTTTTCTTGCGGGATTCAAGTTTGGCGCGTTCGCGCGCGCGGTCTTCACGATACAGAACATAGGCGCGTGCGACCTTGTGATGTTCGCTACGCATCAGGGCCAGTTCGACCTGATCCTGAATATCTTCGATCTGAAGGGTATGGCCGGGGGCCGCACGGCGCAGAAGAACCGATGTAACCTGTTCTGTCATGGCATCGACAATGTCATGAACCCGGTGCGATCCTGACGCTGTTTCTCCTTCGGTCGCCAGAAACGCCTTGGTCAGGGCATTCTTGATTTTTGCCGGGTTGAAGTCGGTCACCGATCCGTTGCGTCGGATGACCTGATGGCCGCCCGATGTGACATTTGCCGGTTTGGATACAGATTGGGAAACGACAGGATCGGAGGCGTCATCGCGCTCCGTTTCGAGAGTAAGAGACATCTTTAACCCCAAACAGTTGGGGGCAAAGGCCAAGCGGACGCGTGCGGCAATAAATGGCGGAATACCACCAGATTGCAAGCGTTCCACCGGGGCACCCCGCCCGAGAACGTAAAATATCAATCACGGCAGGTCTCCTGGCTTGCGGCTATGGCGCTGTCATCCGGCCTTCCCGAAACGCAAAATCGCTTCAGTGACCATTTGTGGATGCCAGCTCGCCGCTTACAGTTGCGGGGGCAGCTCCGGCATTGCCGCAGAAATCTGCAGCGCACCGTATTCCCTCTTAGCCTTCGAAAATTTCGAAGGACCGTGATGTCTATATTTTGGGGTCAATTAGCCTTAGGCGTCAATATATATGTTTTGTTGAAAGCTTCGGGAGAGGGACCACCCATTTGTTGGGGTCTTGTACTTTCTTGTTTGGGTTGAGTGAAAATCCCGTCCCGAAAAATCCGTTATTTAAACAATCAGTTTGCCATCCGGCCCAAAAAACGGGTGCGGCCCGTCATATTGGTCAAGATAGACCAGGTGGGTCATTAAATTATGCTGCTCTGGATTCCAGATATGGAGATTGATGGCAGGCGGTTCCATGACAAATGCCGATGGACCGTCGGGGCGTAAGTCAAACGCGACCTGATGGGCAACTGATGGCCCGATAATGAGCGGTACCCCGGCCCAGATTGTGTGGATTGGACGATGCACATGACCACAGAAAATCGCCCGGATGTGGTCGCGATGTTCTGATATAACAGTTTCCAGTTTGGCCGATCCCCGACCCAGATTTTGTAGATCCATATGTCTGATTCCGGTCTGGATCGGTGGATGGTGCATGAAAATTACACAATTCCTGTCTTTCGCATCCACGAGTGTCTTACGCAACCATTCGAGTTGTTCTGTGCCTAACACCCCCCCGGGTTTGCCTTCATCAAGCGTGTCCAGCGCAATCAGACGCAGGGGGAAATCATCTACTATATAGTTGACGAACCCGGTGGTATCGATCACTGGCGTCGCATCGGGAAATGCAGCCCGAAGTGGCCCGCGACGATCATGATTGCCCGGCACCATGAAATAGGGGATTGTCAATTTTTTAAGGATTTCTGCCACCAGCGCATATTCATCCGATGACCCAAGGTCGCCAATATCCCCGGTAAACAGCACCACATCCGGTCGCGGTATCATTGTCATGACATGATCAACCGCTTTTTCGAGCGCACGGGCTGTATCTACCTTGCGATAGGCAAGCCGACGGCCCGCCCCGATATGCAGGTCGGTCAATTGTGCAATCAGCATTGTTATTCTGTCTTTCCCGATTAAATGGTACCAGTACCAGCCACCGCCGCAAAACGGGCTTTTGTTGCCGGAAATATTGTTAGCCGCGAGACATTGACCCGGCAATGCACATCCGACCCGACTTCTGTCAGATCATCGGCATGCGTATCGATCAGTAGCGTATGTGCGCCAATCCCGGAAACTGTCAGACGCAGCTTTTCGCCCAAATAGGCAATCGCCTCGACGCGACCGGTGAAATGAGCATCTTTCAGATCACAGACTGACAGGCCATCCGCCCGGAAAAACACGTCTACCGAACCCGAATTGCAAATAATATCTCCAAGCGGTTCCGATATCACGGCTGGCTCTAAAATGTGGGGGCCAATATGCAACTTTCCCTCGTGCATATGCCCCGCAAGCTGGTTGGCTGCCCCGACAAAATCGGCAACAAACGGGTTTTGTGGCGTGCGGTAAATTTCGCGAGGGGTTCCGATCTGGGCAATTTCACCCTTTTGCATCACCACAATCCGGTCGCCCAGCGCCAGGGCTTCTTCCTGATCATGGGTAACATAAATCGCCGTAATGCCAAGTTGGCGCAATAACGCATTAATTTCGGTTCGCAACCGCACACGCAATTTTGCATCCAGCGCGGTTAGCGGTTCGTCAAGCAATAAAACACGCGGTTGCACCGCAATCGCACGTGCCAGTGCCACACGTTGCCGTTGCCCGCCCGATAACTGGTCAATGCGCCGGTCAGCCAACATGTCAATGTGCATCATTTCAAGCATTGCATCCACACGTGCCTGGCGTTCAGGGCCGGAAACCCCGTTGACCTTAAGACCATAGGCAACATTTTGCGTCACTGTCATATTGGGAAACAGCGCATAGGATTGAAACACCATACCCACCCGGCGTTTTTCTATCGACTGGCGGGTTACATCATCGCCGTCAAAGGTAATCATTCCGCCGACATCGGGAAATTCAAGCCCGGCAATCATGCGCAAAATCGTGGTTTTGCCGCATCCCGACGGGCCAAGCAGAACAATCGTTTCGCCGCCCTCAATCGTCAAATCAAAGGGTGCCAGCGCGCGCGTGCCATCGGCAAAGGTTTTCGCGCAATTGCGCAGTTTGATTTGCGTACTCATAACGTATCCTCCGCCGTGTCAACGCGTTTGGGCCGGTGTTTGCCCCGTTCGGCAAGGGCCTGCATCGCGATAAGCAACGGCATGATCAAAACAAAGAAAATCAGGGTATAGGCACTGCCGATCTCAAGGCGCATCGAGGCATAGGCATCGGCAAGGCCAACCGGCAGTGTTTTGGTAAGGGGGGTATGCAACATCCAGGTCAGGTTGAATTCGCCGATTGATAATGTCACCACCATCAGCGCCCCGGCCAGAATGCCCGGCCTGGCATTGGGAATAATCACGGTAAAGAACCGCCGCCAAAAACCGGCCCCCAGGCTGGCCGCCCCTTCTTCGAGCATTTTTATGTTCATCGCCGCCATGACGGCTGCAACCGACCGCACCATGAAGGGCAGGGTAAACAAGACATGCCCGGTTAGAATGAAAAGCCAGCTTGACCGATAACCGCTGACCCCGCCATAGGTGATCAGCAAGGCCAGTGCCAATGCCAACCCCGGTATCGCCACCGGCAAGGTCAGCAATTCTTCAAACAGGCGTGTCATCCGGCCCGGTCTGCGCACCAGCACATAAGCCAGCGGCACGCCCGCCACCAGGGTTACCGCCAGACATGTCAGTGCGATAATAACCGATAACAGGATGCTTGGAGCATAAAGGTCCCAAACCTCGAATATCCAGCGTAACGTCAATCCCGATGACAGTCCCTTGAACACATTGACGGTCACCCCGGCCAGGGCAGACATCACAATCGGTACGACGATAAAAAGACACAGCACAATTGTCAGGAAAAGCTGGGCGTAAAATTTCCAGTCACGCTGCATTTTCATGCTCCTCCACCGGTGCCTGGCGTTGCGGCATTCCCGACAAGGCATCGAACGGCGGTCAACACCACCCAGGTCAGAATGCCCAACGCAATGCTAAGTGCGGCGGCAACCGCCACATTGGCGTTCCGGGTAAATTCGGTATAAATCACCATCGGCAAAACATCGATGTCGGTGGCAAGTGTAAAGGCGGTGCCAAATGCCCCCATTGCGGTGGCAAAGCAAATCGCCCCGGATGAAATCAGGCCGGGCATCAGACCGGGCAAAATAACATCCTTGACCACCCGCCAAGTTGGCGCCCCCAGGGATCGGGCGGCTTCTTCAAGCTGCGGGTCAAGTTTCTCGGCCGATGCCATCACCGCCAAAATCACCCGCGGGATCGAAAAATAAAGATAACCGATAAACAACCCGCTGATGTTATAGGCAAAGACAAGTTTTTCATCAAATAGCGCATCGGTTATGCTGCCAATAACACCCTGGCGCCCCGCCAGCATAATCACCATAAAGCCGACAACCGTACCGGGAAATGACAATGGCAGTGTTAACATTGCTGTAATGACATTACGTCCGGCAAACCGGTTGCGCACCAGAAACAACCCGCAAACTCCGCATAAAACAAGTGCGGAGATCGTTACTCCGGCCGACATTACAAGGGTTTGCACCAAACTGGCCAGGTACCGCCCGTTGGTGAGAATGACGAAATAGGTTGCCAGACCGTCCGGCCCGTCTGCCACCCGTATTGCCACAAATGCCATCGGGATCAAAAAAAATGCGGCGACAATGATCAGGCCTGGTGTCAGCAATAGCGCCAGAATGGCAGGGCTCCCGACGCCCGGGTTTGCGGGCCTGAAAACAAAAGATAGAAAAGAAGGGCGCGAACGCCCCCCTTTTATAGGATGAGCCGACGACACTTATCGTACCTCGGACAGATAACGTTCGCTAAAACCGGCCTGGACTTTGGCCATTTTGGCGTAATCAACCGGCTGGGAACGTGCGTATTCGGATGCAGGCAGGAATTTGGCGGATGCTTCGGGCGACAGGGCCGATGCAATCACCGGGCGTAAAAACGCATTTGCCCAGTGGGCCTGACCGGCATCCGACATTACGTAATCCAGAACCTTTTTGCCATTTTCCGGATGCGGCCCGTTTTTAACCAGGCTCATGACATAGGGAACCGCAACCGTACCTTCGGTCGGAATGACAAAGGCGACATCGGCTTTGTCTTTGTATTTTGCACGATAGGCATTGAAATCGTAATCGATCAGGATCGGAATTTCGCCCGACAGAACACGGGCATAAGCCGTTTGTTTGGGTACAATCGGATCATTTTCTTTGAGTTTCTTGAAAAATTCGATCCCCGGCGTGAAATCATCCAGCGTACCACCCATCGCCCGGTTAATCGCAACAGCCCCGGCATAACCGACAAAAGCGCTTGAGGGATCAAGATACCCGACCATGCCTTTATATTCCGGCTTTAACAAATCCGACCAGCTTTGCGGCACTGCGGCACCGTCGAGTGCTGCGGTATTGACGAACAGACCAATGGTGCCGGAATGAATGGCAAACCACGCACCGTCTTTATCTTTCAGACCGTCCGGGATTTTATCAAAATTGGCCGGTTTGTAGTTGGCAACCACACCTTCCTGTTTTGCCTTGATACCAAACGAAACACCGTAATAGGCGACATCGGCAACCGGGTTGTCCTTTTCCGCCAAAAGCTGGGATAATGTCTGACCGGAATTTTTGTTGTCCTGGGGCACATCGATCTTGAGGTCGCGAGCAATATTTTTAAGCTGCCCGCCCCAATCGGCCCATTCCGGCGGACAGTTATAACAAATCGCTACATCATTTGCGAAGGCGGGCTGGGTGGCGGCAACAGCAAATGCCATACCCATGACAAGTTGTTTGAAACGCACTTTTGATCTTCCTATACTCGGGTTGATGAACGGCGCCGGAAAGGTCCAATGGATTCTCCGTCGCTTAGACGATGAGGCAGCAACAAACTTCGCGGGTTTGACTGCCCCGTAATCAGGCCGCGCAGGAATGCAAGCGCCTGCCGGCCCATCTCCTGGGTGGGCTGAACTGCCGAACACAATTTTGGCGTGATCAGCCCACCCACCGAAATTCCGTCAATTCCGCCAACCGAAACATCGCCAGGAACAGATAATCCATGTGCGCGACAGGCGTTAATCGCTGCAATTGCCAGCATATCGGTTGAACAGACAAGCCCGGTGACCGCATCCGGCCCGGACAACAAGCAGCGCAGTGGCTCGATCAAATCGGTTTCACCAAATGGCACCTGGACCAGATGCGGCGGTGCAATGTTGGCATCCTTAAGGGCATGGCAAAATCCGGCATAACGCTGGCGGGACCGGTCCGAACTTTCAAACCGGCCCGCGACCATTGCCAGCGACCGGTGTCCCTGGGCAATCATTGCACTGGCAATGTCATAGGCCGATTGCGCATTATCGACGCTGATCGCGGCAATATCGGCGCGGCTTGGCTGGTTGAACAACAATACGAACGGGATTTTTTCCGCCAGCAATAAATCCACCACAGGATTGTCATCGGCATTTGCCAGCGTGAGGATCAGCCCATCGACACGATTGTCCAAAAGAGCGGAAACCGCACCCATTTCTCGTTCCGGGTCATAATTTGAGGATGTCAACAGAACGGTCAGGTCTTCGGCATGTGCTTCCTGCTCGATTCCCTGTACCGATGTTGCAAAAACGGGGTTGGCAAGTGTTGGCACCAAAACCCCGACCGTGCGGGTATGACTCATCTTCAACCGTCGGCCATTGATATTGGGCCGGTAATTCAGATAGCGCATGGCTGCATTTACAATTTCAGCCGTTTGCTCGGGAACGTCATCAGGAAAATTGATGACCCGCGATACCGTTGCAATGGATAAACCGGATTTTCGCGCGACATCGCGCATGGTGGGTTTGGATGACATGGGGAAACTCCTGTAACGTCCCCACAATACGGAAATTATAAGTCACTCTGATAACGCATTTGTTGCAATTTAATGAAGCTTTGAAACGTTTACATTGGCAGAAAACCAAGGTTTCCTGAAAACGTGATTGCATCAAAATTCCGCTTTTCTATCGTGCCGGGTGGCGCGTTTGGACAATGCCGGACAGGCAGGCGGTCGCGGCGGTATCAGCTTGCTAGGTAGAATGAAACAAGTCCGCGAAAACATTCTTTACGGGAAAATTTGCCTTTTTAGCCATCCCTCACACCTTTCGGGAAATAGGGTTCCTGATCGGCGTCGGGCGAATTATCGGTCTCTTTGATCTGTGCTCTGCGCCCGGAAAACTCTAATCTCCGGCACTCCAACGTTGGATGTTAGAGCAAGTCTAATGGCGAGGGGCAGGTACATAAAAACTACCTGTGCCCGATTCGATGGAAGGCAGGGATCGGTTTTTTCGGTGATCGGCGGGATAGTACCTGATCAGCGGTTGCGCAACAGGCTTTGATAGCGGGCCTGGCTTTGGCTCAGATGTTCGCGCATGGCTTCGCGCGCACCTTCGGCATCGCGCAGCGATATGGCATCATAAATACGGTGATGTTCCGCCAGAATTTTGTCCATATAGGCTTTCAGGTCTTCGACCTCGGCCGGTTTGCGGCGCAGCTGGGCACGCGGAATGGTTTTATCGCCCAGATATTCCAAAAATTCGCCATAGCGGCGGTTATTGGTGGCATCGGCAATGGCGCGGTGAAATTCGTAATCGGCCTTTTCTGCCGGGCTGCCAGACTGAACCTGAAATTCCATTTCGCGCAGGGCTTCGTAAATTTTTGCCTGTTGCGCCACCGAGCTTCGCGCGCAGGCAAGGCCCGCAGCTTCGATTTCAACGGCCATACGCAATTCCAGAATTTCCAGCACATCGGAAATCTGGGCAAAATCAACATCAAAGATCGACCCGCTGTTTTTACGCGGTACTGGTGCCAGCACAAAAACACCGGCCCCCTGGCGCGGTTCAAGCAAACCGTCGGCCTTAAGGGCGGCAATGGCTTCGCGCACAACGGTACGGCTAACCCCGAACTGTTCGGTCAGGGCCGGTTCGGTGGGCAGTTTTGACCCCGGCGTCAGATTGCCACTTTCAATTTCCCGACGCAGGCTGGAAATAACCTTTTCGGTCAATGAAACTTTACGGTGTGTTTTTTGCGGCGCACTATTGTTCATGGAATCTCTTTAACTGACATTTGCCGACCATCTGATTGGCAGGCGGTCTTTTGCCAAAACGGGGTAAATCGTTTATGGCTAAAGTCATCGTATGATTTAACGATATATGGGAACGATTACCATGCAAAAAAAGCCAATACAGGAATTGTTTTGGGAAAATGGCGATTTTCGTGTGGGGTTCCTACCTTTTGGCGGGGCGATTACCCGGCTGGAATGGCGGCGCCCCGATGAGCTTGGATACGCACATTTGTTGCGGCCGTCTGACCAATCTGCGCTGGAATCGGGTAATCCATCATATCTTGGCTGTTTTCCCATGGTGCCGTTCGCCAATCGTATGGCATTTTCGCAGTTTCCATTTGATAACCGCACCATAAGTGTTCCGGCAAACCGCCCACCGGGGCCACATGCCATTCACGGGTTTTCATCGCGCGAGGACTGGGATGTGACCCAAAGCGATGAGGGTGCCCTGCGCCTTGAAACCCGCCATACCGATACGCACAATAACGAGTTTGATTATATTGCCTGGCAGGAACTGCGTGTGCAAGACGGGTTTCTGGAATGGGAAATTGGTGTGCGGCATCTGGCGCAGGGGGCCATGCCTTATGGCATTGGATTGCATCCGTGGTTTTATGCGACGGAAGATGTTGAAATCGAATTTATCGCCGAAGGCTGCTTTAATACGGACGGTGACATGCTGCCAGTCGCGGCTACGGTCGTTGATTTAAGCCGAGATTTCTCCGTGGCCGGGGCTGCGCGTCGGCATCGGGGGCTGGATTGCCATTATAGGGGTTGGGATGGGAGGGCGCGTATTTTCTGGCCCGAAGACGGTGTGGCTTTGTCGCTTGGGGCATCAGAAACTTTGCGAAATTTACAGGTTTATTTGCCCAAAGATGGCGGTGCGGTGTGTCTGGAGCCGGTATCGCATGTGCCAAATGTACATAATCGACCGGAATTTAAAGAATTTGGCGATATTCTGGTGCTGGCAAAAGGACAAAACCTGATCGGCACCATAACATTGGCACCGAAACTTCTTGTGTAAAACCGATAGTGCGAAATGGACACTATTGGCAAGGCGTTCGCAAACAGGCCCGGTCTGGAGGGGCCTGTTTGCGATGATCGGGTTAATGAATTTCAGGATCTTCGATGGGGGCGGTGCCAGTTAGAAAATCAAAATCGCAGCCTTCATCAGCCTGGGTAATATGGTTGGCATACATGCGGCCATAACCCCGGCCATAATCGCGGTTGGGCGGGTTCCATGTTGCAAGGCGGGCGGTGATTTCATCGTCGCCAAGATCCACATGAATGCTGCGGTTTTCGATATCGACCGATATCATATCGCCGGTCTGCACGGCGGCCAAGGGGCCGCCAATATAGCTTTCAGGGGCGACATGCAAAATGCAGGCACCATAGCTGGTGCCGCTCATGCGGGCATCGGATATGCGCAGCATGTCACGCACGCCTTGTTTCAACAGCTTTTTGGGGATCGGCAACATGCCCCATTCGGGCATGCCTGGCCCACCAACCGGTCCGGCATTTTGCAATACCAGAATATGATCCGCGGTTACGTCAAGGTCATCACGGTTGATTTGGGCGTTCATTTCGTTGTAATCGCGAAAGACAAGGGCGGGGCCGGTGTGTTTTAACAGGCGCGGGTCGGCGGCACAGGGTTTCATCACGCAGCCGCGCGGGGCGATGTTACCGTATAAAACAGCGGTCGCACCGGCACTGTAAATGGCGTTTTCGACACCCCGAATCACATCGGCGTTATAAATGGGGGCACCGGAAATGTTATCGCCCAGGGTTTTGCCATTTACGGTCAGGCAATTGGTATCAAGGTGGCTTCGGATATTTTCCAGAAGGCCGATCAAACCGCCGGCATAAAAGAAATCTTCCATCAGAAATTCGCCCGATGGCCGCAAATTGGCAATAACGCCCATGCGCCGCGATGCTGCTTCAAAGTCTTTCAGGCCAATATCCAGCCCGGCCCGTTTTGACAGGGCGATCAAATGCGGGATGGCGTTGGTTGATCCGCCCAGCGCCATTTGCACGGTTAGTGCATTTTCAAACGATCCGCTGCTTAAAACATCGGACGGTTTGCGATCCTGCCAGATCATTTCAACAATCTGTTTGCCGGTATTGGCCGCCATGCGCGGATGGCCTGAATCCGGTGCCGGGATAGAGGATGCATTGGGCAGGGTGAAGCCCAGTGTTTCCGCAAGGGATGTCAGGGTGGATGCGGTGCCCATTGTCATGCAATGACCATAAGACCGGGCAATGCCAGCTTCCATTTCCTCCCATTGGGCCTGGCTGATATTGCCAGCTTCCTTTTCCGCCCAGTATTTCCACACATCCGAGCCACTGCCGAGTGTTTTACCGCCCCAATTGCCGCGCAACATTGGCCCGGCAGGCATCAGGATGGCGGGCAAATTCATGCTGATTGCGCCCATGAGCAGGGCCGGGGTGGTTTTATCGCAGCCGCCCATCAAAACAACCCCGTCCACCGGGTGGGATCGCAGCAATTCTTCGGTCTCCATCGCCAGCAGGTTGCGATAGAACATGGTGGTGGGTTTGACATAGGTTTCGGCCAGCGAAATTGCGGGCAGTTCCACCGGGAAGCCGCCAGCTTGCAAAATACCGCGTTTAACGTCTTCGACCCGGTTTTTGAAATGGGCGTGGCAGGGGTTTATGTCGCTCCAGGTGTTGATAATGGCGACAATCGGCTTGCCTTTGAAATCGTCAATCGAATAGCCCATTTGCAACATGCGCGAGCGATGACCAAAGGCGCGTAAATCCTCGGCCCCAAACCAGCGATGGCTTCTAAGCTGTTCGGGTGTTTTTTTCCTCTCCATGATCCCTCTCGATTCTTGTAAAATTTTGTAACAGGATGCTGATCGTCAAGGCGGTGTGGTTCAAGAAAAAACCGGTTAACAGGGCGTGAAATTATTTTAAATCCGGGCTTTGCACGCCGTTGACCTGGTTGTGGGGCCTTTACCCGCCTGTCATTTGGCGTTAACTTCCTGCAACGATAACTTACAAGATGACAAGTGGTGCGGGGGCTACGCCATGGCGGGGTTGAAACTTAAAATTCAGAAACGCGAAAAACTGGCAGATCAGCTATATGGGCAAATCCTTGAACAGATTGTATCGGGTAACCTTGCCGAGGGGGCCAAACTGCCGTCGGAAAACGAAATTTGCGCATCGTTTGGTGTCTCGCGCCCGGTGGTGCGCGAGGCCCTGCGCAAATTGCAAACCGATGGGCTGGTTTTTGCCCGCCAGGGGGTGGGGTCGTTTGTTAAAAAACGCCCGCCACAAGGCTTGATCGAATTTGCCCAGGCGGGCGATGTGGCCGGTTTGTTGCGCTGTTTTGAAGCCCGTATTGCCATTGAGGGCGAAACGGCCCGTCTTGCTGCCGAACGTGCCGGAACGCGCCATCACAAGGAAATCGAATTTGCCCTGCGTACGTTGGAGCAGGGGATTGGCAGTGGCGGCATCGCCAATGAGGCCGATTTTGATTTTCACCTCGCCATTGCACGGGCCAGTGGCAACGATATTTTTGTCACCATGCTGAATTCGCTTCATACCGTTATCGCCAGTTCGATGGGGGTTGCGCTCAGTATCACGCGGACGGGATCAAAGGAGCGGGCGCAAAAAGTGCTGAGCGAACACCAGCAAATTTTTGATGCCATCTTAAGCAGGGATTCCGCTGCCGCCGATTTGCTGATGCGGTATCATTTGATGCAGGCCCGCCAGCGCGTCACCGATCACGCCCGTGATAAATAAACCGTTTCGGGCGACATGACGCTTTCGCCGGGGCGATTGTCGTTAGCAAACCTTGCAGGCTCTGTTTTGATCGGGGGCGTTTTTAAGGAACCAATCCGCGTGCCGCCCCGCCGGTTGTTTGTCGTTGGGCACGCGGATTAGGGGTTTCAGGCCGCGTTATTGGCACGCAACAGTTTCTTTGCCGCCGTTTCCAGGTCGGCCAGGACTTTGGGGTCGTCAATATTGGATAAAAACGGGTATATCGGCCCGGTATCGGCTATGCCTGCCAGCCGTACTGCTTCATGCAGGATGCGAAGCGGCGAATATGCGTCGCGCAAATCTTCCAGGGCGATAAATTTTTCGCGAATGTTGCTTGCCGTTGCAACATCGCCCGCCTGAAGGGCCTTGAGCATGGCGGTGGACAGGGCCGGTGCCACGCAAACCGAGCCAGAGGTAAAACCGCTTAATTTAAATTCCATCAAATGTTCAATTGCCGGGCGTTCGCCGAGGCCCGAAATGATGCGGTCGGTGCCGACATAGCCCACCAGTTCGCTTAGGAAGGCATCGATCGACGGATTTTGGCGCACGACAGCATATTTGATGGCGCAGGCAACGCCGTCGGCCAAAAGGTCGGCGATCAGGCGCGGCGTTAGATAGGTGTCGGATTTTACATACACAATCAGCGGTTTGCCATAGGCATCGGCCAGGCGACGAACCCCCCCGGCCACCCCGGCAGGTGTCGCAGGGAAGTTTAGCGGCAGGGCCATGGCCGTTGGAAAGTCGCGATGTTTGAGGATGTTAACCTGATCAAGCGCTTTGCCGTAATCGGCACCGATGGAGGGGATGACCCAGTCATCTTCGCCAACCCAGCTTTCAAGCTGTGTCAGGACGCCGTCATATTCGCCAACTGAAATGTTATAAAAATTGGCATTGCCCCCATACATGAAGGTGCTGACACCACCCTGTTTCAGGTGGTTGACCAGTTTCCGGTTTTCCACGTCCGATACACTGAAATCAGCAGCACGCGCCAGTGGCGGGACGGAAAGGATCGATTTCCCCAGATCTGCCGAGGTAACGGCACTTGTTTTCATTGTAACCTCCGTGATGATTAGTTGTATTTTTAAATTACAAGTTAGTACTTGGCAATCCCTTTTCTGGCATTGGGGTGCCTGCTACATCATAATACGCGCTAACATGTTGAATTTACGTTTTATAAAAGTCATAGGGCATCGCGTCTTCACCAGCGGGAATTTTGCAATGCACGCGGATTTTTCTGTTTGGTTGTTAGAGATATACTAACAACATTGACAAGTGTTGGTACTAACGTCAGACATAAACGGATTTATTGTCTTATGATCTGATGAAAGCAGGAGGGCGGAATGTCGGTAACCAAACAGATGCAAATCCCCACGGTGGATTTTGCTGTGCGCGAGCGCTTTGTGTTGGGTGAATGCCCGAACTGGGATGCTGACAATAACCGTTTATTATGGGCCGATATCCTTGATCAGAAAATCCATGCGCTGTCACTGGTCGATGGGGCACGGCAAAGCTGGAGCTTTGCCAGTGAAGTGGGGTGTTTTGGCCTGACCGATAAGGGGCGATGGGTGGTGGCGCTGAAAAGTGACGTGATCCTGTTTGATCCGCAAACCGGTGCGCGCGAAAAGATTGCTTCGGTTGATGGCTGTAACCCGATGAGCCGCACCAATGACGGCAAAATTGGCCCGGACGGGGCGTTCTGGATCGGGACAATGGACCAGAATGCAGAAAAACAGCCTGTTGCAGGCTTGTACCGTGTTACCGGTGATGGCACCGTTGAGCACAAGGTGGGCGGGATTAAAATATCGAACGGGTTGGCATGGTCGCCCGATGGGCGGATAATGTATCATTCTGACTCGCGCGGGCCGTGGGTTAACCGGTGGCAATTTAACCCGCAAACCGGCGATATTTCGAAATGCGCCCGTTTCCTGGACCTTGACGATACTTTGGGGCGGCCCGATGGTGCCGCCACCGATGTTGAAGGATGTTATTGGAGTGCGGGGGTTTCAGCCGGAAACCTGAACCGTTTTGCCCCCGATGGCACTTTACTGATGTCTATTCCATTGCCGGTGCCAAGCCCGACCATGCCCTGTTTTGGCGGGCCGGACATGAAAACGATTTTCCTGACCAGCCTGACCGAAAATTATGATCAGCAAAAACGCGATGCTTATCCGCAGGCGGGCATGGTGTTGTCGTTACGCGTTGATGTGGCAGGTGTGCCGGTGAACAAGTTTCGCGAAGCATAATAATTATTTGCTCCCCGCAGCGGCGAATATCGTAGCCGCAACAACACCCAAACCGGACCAGAACGGCCAGCAGCCGGGCGACAAAGCGCCCTTGTTGCGGGCCGTTTTTAATTGGGCAGCGGCATAAGGGCAGGCGGGGCGGAATTGGCATGAGATTCAATGCAAAATTGATTGATGGTCGGGGTGTGTGGCGTTTCAAGGCCGCTGTCGGCAGGTTGTAAGCAATTTATCATCATACTATTTAACAAGATAATATGGGGGTTAGTCCTGTCATTGTGAGGATTAATGTTGTTAATATATTGATATATAATGGTAAATTTTGATTACTCGAACCCGGCGCAATTTTTTCGTCAAGATAATGATTGACATAATGATATGATGAGTTGTTAAATTTGCCAACAAGAGCACAAAAACATTATCTGGGGATGGAAATGGATTTTTCCGAATTGAAATCGGCCATTGGTGCGGGGCTTTTGTCGTTTCCGGTGACAGCGTTTGATGCAGAACAGCGTCTCGACCTTGAGGGGTATCGCGCCCATGTGTCGTGGCTGGCGCAATATCGGGCTGCGGCCCTGTTTGCAGTGGGGGGAACGGGGGAGTTTTTTTCGCTCACACAGCGCGAAGTGGTCGAAACGGTGAAGGCGGCCAAAGATGTTGCCGGTAAAACGCCGATCATTGCCGGCTGTGGCTATGGCACCGCGATGGCAGTGGAGCTGGCCCGCGATTGCCAGGCGGCTGGTGCTGATGGATTACTGCTATTGCCGCAATATTTGATCGGGGCCGAGCAGGCCGGGTTGTTTGAGCGGGTGAAAAAGGTGTGCCAGGCCGTCGATATTGGTGTGATTGTATATAATCGTGACAATTCGATCCTGAGTGCCGAAACCCTTGCGCGTTTGTGCGAAGAATGCCCAAATCTGGTTGGTTTTAAGGACGGGCATGGCAATGTTGAACTTGTAACCCGTGTTTGTACCCTGATGGGCGACCGGCTGAGTTATATTGGCGGGATGCCCACCGCCGAGGTCTATGCCAAGGCCTATAAAGCCGCAGGGGTTGCGACCTACTCATCAGCGATTTTCAACTTTTTGCCGACACAGGCACTGGCATTTTATGATGCGTTGTGCGCCGATGATGATGTGGCTATGCGCAAGATGTTGCGCGAATTTTTCTATCCTTATCTTGCCATTCGGGATCGCGGCAAGGGCTATGCCGTTTCCATTGTTAAGGCCGGTATGAAGGTTGTCGGCCGAGATGCAGGGTCGGTGCGGTCGCCGTTGACGGATTTGACGGCGGGTGAAGTTGCCATGCTGGCCGATGTCGTTGCATCGGCCTTTGGCAAGGATGTTGTTAATTATCAGCGATAGAAATTTGCCAGATGGCTGCTTGCGGTCCTCTGGCACCTGGCGGTGCCATAATAAAAACCCGGCACGTCATTTGTTTGGAAGACGTAAAAACATCATCTTGTAATTACAAGTTACAAGTTGTACGCTTTTCTCACAACAAGAAGACCCTGAGCACGGGGAAGGTTAATCCGACGATGATCGTCACGGGAGGATTCCAGGAATGAACAACTTTCTTAAAACCACCACTTTAACTTTGGCGGCTGTTGCACTTGGTGCGACGCTTGCCGCTGGTTCGGCCTATGCCGGTGAATGGCGGGGCTGGAACATTCACCCGCCGGGATACCCGGTGACCATCGGCATGGACAAGTTTGCCGAAATCATCAAGGAAAAATCTGACGGGAAGCTGACAGCAAAGGTTTATAACAACGGCGTTCTGGGTGACCAGCCTGACGCGATTCAGCAGGTGCGTCTTGGGGGCCTGGATTGGGCGGAATTTAATCTTGGCCCGCTTGGTGAAGTGGCACCAGAGGCCAATGTCGTTTCCTTGCCATTCATTTTTAACAATATGGAGTCCATGCACAAGGTCATGGATGGTCCGGTGGGTGAAAAAATTTCGGCCGGTCTGGAAAAGGTCGGTTTGCAGCCGCTGGCATATTATGACTCGGGTGCGCGGTCATTTTACAATACCAAACACGCAATCGAGACCCCTGCCGATATGAAGGGGATGAAGTTCCGCGTTATGAGCAACGATTTGTATGTGCAGATGGTTGATGCCCTGGGCGGGAATGCAACGCCGATGCCTTATGGTGAAGTGTTTCAGTCGTTGAAACTCGGTGTTATCGACGGGGCGGAAAACAACTATCCGTCCTATGATTCCTCGGGGCACTATGAAGCGGCCAGGTATTATTCCGTTACCCAGCACCTGATCTTGCCAGAATGCCTGTGCATGAACAAAAAGCTTTATGACAGCCTGTCGGATGCCGACAAGAAAATTGTCAATGATGCGGCGGTTGAATCGGCAAAGGTTCAGCGCGTTGCCTGGGCGGAAGGGGCAGAAAAAGCCAGGAAGGAAGTTGAGGCTTCAGGTGTGAAGATCAATGAAATCAAGGACAAGTCTGCTTTTCAGGCGGCGATGAAGCCGATCTACGACAAGTTCATGAAAGAAAATCCCGACGTGGCACCGTTGGTCACGGCGATCCAGGACGCTCAGAAATAAACGGGTTTATCTGATGCGGGCGGCGACAAAATCGCCGCCCCTTTTTGTCCTTTCCCGGATTAATCCTTATTCCAGATGGCGGCGCAATGCTGACGCAATGTACCCGGATGCTTGATCGCCTTGGGGCGGTTTTGTCAAAAATTTTCAATCTGATCGGCGGTATCGCACTGGTTTTGCTGATCCCCAGTTTTGCCTGGCTTGTCTATGGGCGCTATGTCCTGAACTCGACACCAACCTGGGTGGAGCAGGTTTCCCTTTTATTGATGGTTTTCATCACCTTTCCGGTTGCTGCCGCCGGGGTGCGGGCAAATAACCATTTGGCCGTTACCTATGTCCGCGATTCAATGCCGCCGCAGGTTTCGGCTGTTTTGGCGATTATCAGTTATATCGGCATGGCGGTGTTTGGCTATTTCATGGCCGAAAGCGGCCTGATGCTGGCCCGTTTCAGCTGGACCAAAATCATTCCGATTATCCATATCTCGGACGGTTGGCGCTTTACCCCGATGGTTTTATGCGGCGGCGGCATGGTGTTTTTTTCAATTGTCCATATCCTGCGCATCCTGTGTGGCTGGCAGAAAATTTCCCAAAGTACGTTTTACAGTGACGACCTGCTTGACGAGGATGCGAATTAAATGGGCATGACACTTCTTTTAGGCCTGTTCGCGCTGGGCATTATTATTGGTATGCCGGTGGCCTTTGCCTTGGGGCTGGCGGCCTTGTCGGCGTTCTTTTACGAAGGATTGCCCCATTTTGTTGCCTTTCAACGCCTGTCGTCGGGTGTGGGGACCTTTTCGCTGCTTGCCATTCCGTTTTTCATCTTTGCCGGTGAATTGATGTTGCATGGGGGGATTGCCAACCGTCTGGTGCAATTTGCTACTGCCCTTGTCGGCAGCCGACGTGGCGGGCTTGGCATTGTGAACGTGTTTTCATCCATGCTGTTTGGCGGCATTTCGGGGTCTGCCGTGGCCGATACATCGGCGCTGGGATCGATTCTTATTCCGATCATGAAAAAGGAAGGCTACCGGGCCGATTATGCGGTTAACGTCACCGTGACATCATCGATTGCCGGTATCATGATCCCGCCCAGCCATAATATGATTCTGTATGCCGTCGCAGCTGGCGGGGGCATTTCGATATCCAGGCTGTTTATGGCCGGGGTTGTGCCGGGTGTGCTAATGTGCGTGTTGCTGGGCTTTGCCGCCTGGATTGTGGCGGTGCGCCATGGTTATCCGTCTGTACCGTTTCCGGGCTGGAAAGTGGTCGGGCAAACCGCGATCCGGGCGTTACCGGGCTTTTTTACCGCCGTTATCATTGTCGGTGGCGTGTTAAGCGGTATTTTCACCGTGACGGAATCTGGTGCCATTGGCGTTGCCTATGCCCTGGTTGTAACCGCCTTTGTATATCGGGAACTTACCTGGGATGGCTTTATAACTGCGGTTCGCCAGGCGTCAAAAACAACCGCCCTTGTGATGATTTTGGTCGGTTGTGCCGCAGCCTATGGCTACATGCTGGCTTTTTATCAGGTACCCGAGGCCCTGGCCGGTTTCATTACCAGCTTTACCAAAAACCCGACGATGATCCTGCTTTTGATCAATGTGATGTTGCTGGTGGCCGGGATGGTGATGGATATGGCGGCCCTGATCCTGATTTGCACACCGATCTTTTTGCCATTGGCGGTTCAGTTTGGTATGGACCCGGTTCAATTTGGCATGGTTTTGATGATGAATTTGGGCTTGGGTCTGTGTACGCCGCCGGTGGGGTCGTGCCTGTTTGTGGGCTGTGCTATTGGCGGGGTTAAAATCGAAAAAGCGGTTTTGACGATCTGGCCGTTTTATCTGGCAATTTTGCTGGCTTTGGCATTGACAACCTATGTGCCTGCCGTGTCACTGACATTGCCCAATCTGGTTTTCGGCAATTGATTTTTTGCTGATGTTTGACTGAAATTTTCGAACAGGGGATCGTTATGAAACGGCTTCTCATCACCGGTGCTGCCGGTAATTTAGGTAAAATTCTGCGCGAGGGCCTTAAGGGCTATGCCGATGTGCTGCGCCTGTCTGATATTGTTGATATGGGCGATGCCGGGCCAAATGAAGAAATCGTCAAATGTGATCTGTCAGACCGTGCTGCTGTGCATGAATTGGTCAGGGATTGCGATGGTATCGTGCATTTGGGTGGCATTTCAATTGAAGCCGCATTTGATGATTTACTTCAGGCCAATTTCCTTGGCACCTACAATATTTACGAAGCGGCGCGCAAACAGGGCGTCAAACGCATTATGTTTGCCAGTTCCAACCATGCCATCGGCTTTCACAAACGCACTGAAATGCTTGATGACAAGGCTGAATTGCGACCCGATAGCCTGTATGGCGTAACCAAATGTTATGGCGAGGCCCTGGCAAGTTATTATTACGACAAGTTCGATGTTGAAACGGTGAGTGTGCGGATTGGTTCGTGCTTTCCAGAACCCAAAGACCGCAGAATGCTGTCCACCTGGTTGAGCCCGCGTGATTTTATTGCCCTGATCGAGGCGATCTTTAACGCGCCAATGACCGGCCATACCGTGATGTACGGTGTTTCGCCTAATAAAACCGTGTGGTGGAACAACGATCATGCGGCTTTTATTGGTTGGCAACCCCAGGATAGCTCGGAAGCATTCCGCGCGGATATTGAAGCCCAATTTCCAAAAGAAGACCGTCATGATGCTGCGGTGATTTATCAGGGGGGCGGTTTTGCGGCCCGCGGCCATTTCGAGGATTGATCGTTTTCGGGTTTCGGACCCGGCCAGGTTGCCGACCATGTGCAACATAAAAACATAAAAAGCCTGCCTTCATTAAAGGCGGGCATTTATGCTGTTTGTGCCCAAAATCGCCAACAACAGCGATGATTTTATTCGGGTTTTGTATCTGTTACCAGACGGAAACCAAGATGTGCAGGCGGCGCACCAACAGCGCAACCGCCCCGTGCCGGGTCCCTGACCAGATAGGGAATAACCGCAATATGTTCTCCGGCCACAACATAAGCGGGGCATCGGTTGTTATTTGCGGGTGCTGTGTTGCCCGCATAACAATCGTTGGTCCATTCCCATACACTGCCATCAAGGTCGGCAATGCCTTCGTCGGAAGTTGAAAAACTGCCCTGATCGCGTAACGCGCGCGGCGTTAACCCGTCGGTAAGATAGGCCGAAGCCCACCTTAAGTCGGGGTTGGTAAAAATCGGATCGTGCTTTTTGGGCAGGGCATCGCGTGCCATAAATTCCCATTCCGGTTTTGTTGGCAGGCGAAAAAAGTGCCCGGATTTGGCATTCACCCAGTCAAGATATTGTGCAATATCAAGGCGGTTCAAACCGGTTGCAGGCACTTTTGCCGGATCGTGCCCGGCAAAGGCGCGCAGGCCTTCACTACAGGCACCGTCGTTGTGGCACATATTCCACTCGGCGACGGTTATTTCGTATTTTTGAACATAAATTTTATGCCCGTCGGGCAAGGTTACCGGGCGTTCAGCCATTTGTGGAACATATCGTAAATCGATGCTGTGTTCTTTACATGCAGCCCCAACCAACGTGAATACCGCCAGCAACCCGGCAATGCCGATGCGTTTTGCAAGGAAACCAGGTTTGCTGGCGGCGGTTTTCATGTGTGATACCGTGCTTTGTGGTTCAGGCCGTAATCGGGCGTGGTGCGGCAACCTGTTCCATCAAATTATTGTCCCATTCACCTTCGACAACAAAATGGGCGGTGGCTCCCAAAAGGGCCGCTTCGATCAGGTTGTGGTTTACATAGGCGTAGACGCCCGGTTGCTTGAAGGTATACATGGCCGCGCCGGCGCTGCCGCCACGGATGAACCAGGTTTCAAGCCCGGTTTGCGGCGCATCGCTAAAAGAACCGGTTTCCCAGACATAATCACCATGACCGCCAATCATGTGGGGCCGTGTATCGCGGTTTGCCTGATTGTGAATGATCAAAACCGTCTCACCGACCTTGGCCCGCAACGCATGGTCGCCGGTTAATGCGCCGACGGCACCATTGAAGACAGAGTGGGTCGGAACAAGGGTGCGCATCGCATCGATGCTGTCGGCATAATCATCGCCTGCGACCCGATAGGTTTTATAATCGCCATTTTCGTCGCGCGGCAGATAATAATCCTGTTCGCCGATATAGGCGATGCTGTCATAGACAAGCGCCTTGCCATCGCGGTCCTTTAAGCCGTCACGCGGTAAAATCATGACGGCACCATTCATGCCATGTGTCACATGATAGGGGATCATGGCGCCGCCGGGCGCACAATGATAGGTGAAAACACCCGGTTTTATGGCCTTAAAGCGCAGGATTGTTTCTTCACCAGGATAAACATGGGTTAGCCCGCCGCCGCCAAGGGCACCTGTTGACGCATGAAAGTCAATGTTATGTTCCATTGCGTTTGTTGCAGGGTTGCGCAAGGTCAGTTCGATATAATCTCCCTCATGGGCAATGATCATGGGGCCGGGGACCGACCCGTTATAGGTCAGTGCCCAGATGCTGGCCCCGGTATCTTCATCGACGGTCATCAGTTTTTCATCAATCGTCATGGTGACGTCGATGATTTTCGGACCCCCGGTTGCCACCTGGTCATGTTTGGGGGCGAAAGGCGGTGCAACCAGTTCCTGTTTGACGCGGGTATAGCCGGTAAGATCGGCGGGTTTGGCCTTGGCCTGGCTATCGGCTTCTGCTTTGGCCAGATGAACCGGTACATTGCGCGGCGTTACCAGTTTCGGGCGGGCGGCAAACGGCTGGGCGTGTGCGCCAGTGCTCATCGCTGCTGCGGCGGCCCCGGCCAGAAAACCACCCCGCAGGATGTTGCGACGATTGATTTTCATGTCTTCGGGGTTAAACAGTTTACGCATGGATGCCTCCAATAGTTCGATGTGGCAGTGCTGTTTGACAGCCTTGCCGGAATGGTCGGAACTTAAAGTTTCGAGAGCTGGGCTTCGAAACGCGCCTTGGCCCTGGGCGGGATACGGCCAGCCAGGAAGTCAGCCGGTGCGGTTGTTGCGCCACCGACAACAACTGTCATCACCATACCCATCGCGTAATGGGGCTTGCATTCGATCGCATAAAGGCCTTCAGTATCAAAGATAACGGCAATTTCCTTGCCCAGACGCCCTGTGAACGGTTCGGCGCTATCGGGGGTCATGCCTTTGATGCTTTGGGCATTGTGGCCTTTGTCGGTGGGGACAAATTTAACGATGTCTCCAGGTGCAACCCGCAGAAAATCGGGTTCAAACACCATTGTCTGATCTCCGCTTTTGTTGAGCATTTGCACTTCAAAGGTTTCAGCCATTGCGGTGCCACCCATAAGAGCGGCAAATAGAAGTGCCGTTGTGATTGTCCGGAACATTTTCGTACCCTTTCCTCGTTCTTTTTTGGTTTGATCGGGTGAAAATACGCGGTAATGAGATACAGACTTTGCGCTAGAACAACCTTCGTTGCGAATTTTGAAGCGACAGATACAACATGGTATGGTGGCTGTTGTGCACAGCAAGGGAGAGGTCATGGAAGCGCATCTTGAACACACGTCATTGGCCCGGCTTGATGAAAGCCTGCTGACGCATATTCCGCCGTTTTCGTTGCTTCACCACGACCAGATCCGCGAGATTATTGATCAGGCGACGGTGCGCCGTTATGTTGAAGGGACTGCCGTTTTTCGCGAAGGGGACCCGGCCTACCGGTTTTTTATGGTGCTGGATGGCTATATTCGGGTATTGCGCGTAACCCCGGGCGGCGAACAGGTTATTTCGCTACATATTCCTAGTGGTCAGTTGTTTGGCTTTGCAAAGGCGATTGGGCGCGATACCTATCCGGCCACGGCGATGACGGCATCCGAGGCGATTATCCTGAGTTGGCCGATGCGGGTTTGGGACTATTTTGTCACCAGTTATCCGGGCTTTTCATCCGAGACATATAAAATCGTTGGAGAACGGATGGGGGAACTGAACATGCGCGTTGTTGAAATGGCAACGCAGCAGGTTGAACAACGCGTGGCCAATACGCTGTTGCGGCTGGTCAATCAAACCGGACGCAAGGTTGAGGGCGGCATTGAAGTTGATTTTTCCATCACCCGGCAGGATTTATCGGAAATGACGGCAACGACATTGCATACAATCAGCCGCCTGTTAAGCGCATGGGAAAAACAGGGCCTGGTGAAAAGCCGCCGCAAACATATTGTCGTTAGCAACCCGCAGCGCCTGGTTGTTTTGGGTCAGGATCATGGATAGATTCTGACCCTTCGTGATCGGTCATATTAAAGGAAAAGTGCTTTATTGCCGCCGTGCAGATAAAATCAGAAAATAGGCGGTGCCGATCAGGGCAGCGATGAGGCCGGTTGGTAATTGTTGCGGATAAAGCATGTTGCGCGCCAGCCATTCCGCCACCATCATCACATTGGCCCCGATCAGGATGGCGCCTAGAAGATGTGCACCGGCCCGTCTGAAACCGGCAATGCGCGCCAGATGCGGCGCCATTAAACCAACAAAACTGAGCGGACCGACCAAAAGGGTTGAGACCGCAGCGAGAATGGCGGCCCCGGTCATCATTGCCAGGCGAAATACCGACATACCCAGCCCCAACGATACCGCCTGTTCGGCCCCCATTGACGCAAGTTCAAGCGGTCGTCGTGCCAGCAGGGTCATCACGGTCAGGGCAGCGGTTATCATGGCAACAGGGATCACTTCGTCCATTCGGGTGAAATATGTGGTTCCGGCCAGCCATGAAATCAGCATGGTTGCCTGTGTCCCGCTATGCGTCAGGGCGATGCGCACGACAGCGCCAACAATGGCCGTGATCGCCAAACCGTTTAGCAACAGATAATGCGGCGCGTGATTGAAATTGCGGCAAAGCCCCAGCAACACCATCAATGCGACAATACCGCCGACAGCGCCAATCAGCATCAATTCGGTACGGCCTTCAAAACCGAAATAAACCATGGCCACGATCATGGCCAGCGCCGTTGCCGAACTGACACCGGTAATTTCCGGGCTGGCCATGGGATTATGCCCGACCCGCTGGATCAACGTGCCCGATACAGCAAGGGCCGCCCCGCAAACGACAGCGGCAAGGGTGCGCTGGGCGCGGTCGCCAATGGTGCTGGTAAAGGCAAATAAATCCGAAATCGCGGTGAAAACAACATGCCCCTGTCCATCAAGCGATACCAGCAGCGATAGTGCCAGCCCGACCACCAGCCCGGCAAACAGAATGGTCATTAACAGATTTTTCGGGGCCAGATGATAGTTTGCCGGGTGATCCTGGCTGTTGGCATTGCCATCGGGCATGATCCGCGCTTTGCGCAAAATAACAATAACAAAGGGTGCGCCGATCAGGGCGGTGGCCGCCCCGGTTGGAAAAATATCGCCACCGGTGCCTGCAAACTGGCGCATGACATAATCAATAACAACCAGCCCGCAGCCGCCCACCACAAGCGACATGGCCAATAGCGATCTGGATCGGGTAAAGCCGACAAACCGCAACGTCGCGGGAACGGCAAGGCCAATAAAGCCGATCATGCCAACGGCCGATATAATGCTGGCGGTGATAAAAACAGCAATGGTCAGAATGATCAGTCGCAGCCATTTAACCGGGGCGCCTAGTGAATTGGCGGTATCGTCGCCCAATGCCAAAATATCAAGCGGGCGCACCAGTGCAAAAATGGCGATAATGCCCAGCACCAGCCGGGGGGCGAGATAATAGCCGCTGTCCCAGCCATTTTGGGCAAGGTCACCCGCGCCCCACATAAAAATGGAATCCAGATATTGCTGGTTGAACAGCATGAAAATTTGGGTTGCCGAATGTAGCAGCAAATTAACAATCATGCCCGCCAGGATCAGCCACAGGGTGGCGTTGCTGCGCCCCGATGCAATCAGATAGACAATGCCCAGCGCAATCATGCCACCCGCAAGGGTGAAAACATCCTGAAACGGGGCAAGGCTGGCCGGGGCCATCACCAGAAAAACGGTTAAGGTCAGTTCAACCCCGGCCCCAACGCCCAGCGTTGTTGGCGAGGCCAGCGGGTTGCGAAATATGGTTTGAATGGCTCCCCCGGCAACAGCCAGCCCGGCACCGCACATAAAGGCCATAACGGTGCGGGGCAGGGTACTGAAATGGAAAAATATCTGGTCGAACCGGGTTTCGTCGGGCGCAAACAGGGCCTGCCACCCATTGCCATCCTGCAAGAAAGGGGCGAGATCGGCAAAGATCGTGGCAATGGCCAGTAAGCCAAACAGGACCGGAATAAGGATTGTGGCGCGGGCCGGGCGCATCATCATTTATAGGGGCCATTTTCAATTTGAGTTGCCAGCAGATCGGCAAAACGCATGGCCGAATATAGCCCGCCATATGTCCAGACTGCCGGTAGCTGATAGACCTGGTTGTTGCGGGCAAAACCCTGCATTTTCCAAAGCGGCGACGATACAATGCGCTGGCGCACGGGGGCTGGTGTTGGTTCAATAAAGGCGACGGTATCGTTGGCAAAAGGTGCCAGCAGTTCCAGCCCGCCACGGGCAAAGCCCCAGCCGGTTGTGTCGCCGTTATACGCTGTTGGAATATTCATGGCAGACAAGACGGTGTTGGGCAGGGATGGCGGCCCAAAGACATTAATCTGGGCGTCGGAATTAATCCGAATAACGGCAATGCGTTGCTCGGGGCCAAGAACGGCCCGGATACGGTCGCCGTCATGTGCCAGTGTGTCGTCAAGCTGTTGCAATATTTCCCCGGCACGGTGTTCGCGCCCGGTAACGGCGGCAATTTCGCGGGTGGTTTTGCGAATGCTTTCAAGGGCTGGCTGGTTGTTGTTATAGGTCGAAATCACCATGGTGGGCGCAATGTCGGATAAGGCATCATAGGCCATGGCCAGTTCCTTGCTGATCAGGATCAGGTCGGGCCTGGCCTTGCGCAGGGCCTCCATGTTGGGGGACTGGCGCTGTCCGATATCGACAAAACGGGCGGGCAGGTCGGGTTTTACCACCCATTCGCGGTAATCTTGCGGGTCGGCAATGGCAACCGGGTTTAAGCCCAGGGCAATAACAGTTTCGGTCAACGACCAGTTGGTCACCGCGATGCGGGTCGGGGGCGTATCGAAGGTAACGCTGCCCATTTCATGACGATAGGTTTTGCGCTCGGCGTGGGCGGGTATTGTATGGAATGCCATAGCGCAAAGGGCGATGACAGCAAGCAGAAATGGACGGCGCATTGTGGCCCCTTACGCGATGTAACTGATGGAAATGTTGGACTGCGGCAGGGTGATGACACCGATGTCGGCGTCATAGATTTTCTGCAAGGTATCGGCGTGCATGAAATGGCGGGCATCGCCCTGCCAGCAGGTTGTGCCGTTGCGCAGTGCCAGAATATGGTCGGCGAAACGCCCCACCATGTCGATATCATGCAAAACGGCAATCACGGTCAGTCCGATGGTGTTTTTAAGGTCTGAAATCAGGTGCAAAATGTCGCGCTGATGGCCGACATCAAGCGCGCTTGTCGGTTCGTCAAGCAGCAGGGTCGGGGCATCTTGTGCCAGCAGCATGGCCAACCATACCCGTTGACGTTCGCCGCCAGACAGGCTTGAAACCAGCCGGTCGGCGAAGTTCTCGACATGGGTCAGGGCCATTGCGTGATCAATTTTTTCAAAATCAGTTGCGCGATAGCGGCCAAATGCGCCGCGCCACGGATAACGGCCGAACCCGACCAGTTCCCGAACGCTCAGATGCGGCGGCACTGTCGGGCTTTGTGGCAAATAGGCAACCTTGCGGGCAAAATCGCGAATGGAATGATCGCCCAGTGCAACCGCGCCCATATGAATTTGTCCGTCAAACTGGCGGTATTTACGGGCAAGAATTTTAAGAAGGGTACTTTTGCCCGATCCGTTATGCCCGACAATGGCCGAAAACGCGCGTGTTGGAAACGACACGGAAATGTCGGATAGCAGGGTTTTGGCTGTTTTGCCTTCGGTGCGAAAGCCAACATCCTTCAGATCAAACATCGCATATAAAACTCGGTTGGCGCATGGCGGCATTACGGGAAACCGGCACATGGACGCTGTCAGCTGTGATTATGAGAATGCTTATCAATAACGCACCGTAAATGCAACCGAGTTGCGATTGCAGATAAAATTTGCTGGTAAGGGCGACGTCTAATCTGTTTTATGGTTTTTTATATTTTGGGTGCTATGCGCAATGACGGGCGAGATGTTGCTGTTTGTGCAAAAGTCCGGTTGCGCATATGGATAAGGTTCAGCAAGAAATGAACCATCGGGATGATCAGGGAAACGTCATGACACAGATAAACATGCCACTGCCAGAGCTTCGTTGCCAGTTGGGCGAAGGGCCTTTTTGGGATCAGGGCAGGGCCACATTGTATTGGGTGGATATTATCGGCAAGCAGGCTTTTGGGTGGCACCCTGCCAGCAATGACTTGAAAACCTGGCCGTTTGATAAACTGGTTTCGGCGATTGTTCCGCGCCAAAAGGGCGGGTTTCTGGTTGCGTTGCACGATGAACTGGCATTTTTTGATCCGGTTGACGAAAAACTGACACCGTTTGTTGCACCCGATCACGACAATCGCCAGAACCGGTCAAACGAGGCCCGGGTGGACCCGATGGGGCGGTTTTGGCATGGCACAATGCAAAACAATATCGGTCAGAATGGCGAAGATGTTGCCATAACCGAACATAGCGGCACGTTAAACCGGGTTGATGCCGATGGCACCGTGACACGGTTTGCGGCGGATATTGGCATTTCCAATACCTTGTTATGGTCTGCCGATGGTACCAAAATGTTTTTTGGCGACACGCTGGCCAACCGCATGGATGTTTATGATTTTGACATGGCAACCGGGCACGCCAGCAACCCGCAGCTGTTTTGTTCGGTTGAGGGCCGAGGCGGCATGGATGGCTCGGCGATGGATTGTGAAGGCTATATCTGGAATGCACGTTATGGCGGGTCCTGTGTGATCCGGTTTGATCCAGAAGGTGATATTGACCGCATCATTGATCTGCCTGTTACCAATCCGACCAGCTGTGTTTTTGGCGGACCGGATATGACCACCTTGTTCATCACATCGGCATCGGCGGGAACATCGGGCGAAAAACCGCACGAAGGGGCGCTATTGTCGATTGAAACCGGCATCGTTGGGGCACCTTGTCATGCCTTTGCCGGTTAGGTTGAATATGACCTGGCGCTAAATGTGCGTTGCCAAACAGGCTGGCGGGGTGCTGGCCGTTTGATCATGTCAGTTTTGTAATGTTTTAGAAAAGAAGCAACTTTGCCGTTTTTGGTCTTGGTTTTCTTGTCTTTTGCGATCAACATTAGGCGCGGGTCTAAAAGAACGAGCAAGTCTGAGGAAAAAAATGAAGATCTCACCTTTCCAATGGGACAAGGTGCGCGTTGTTATGGCGTTGGTTGCGGTTTCGTTGATTGCAGCGTGCGATGTTTCAATGCCACGAACCGACACAATTGCAGGGACGGTTTCGTATCGCGAACGCATTGCGATGACGCCGTCCAATATCCTGACGGTAAAGTTGCTTGATGTTTCTCGGGCGGACGTGCCCGCCCGCGTGATTGCGGCAAAGTCTCTACCGGCGACCAACCCGCCGATGGCCTTTGAACTGCCTTATCAAACGTCCAGGATCGACCCTGGGCGTCGTTATGCGGTGGAAACGGTTATTTCCGATGGCGCTGGTAAAAATCTGTTTCGCAATGAAACATCCTACCCTGTTCTGACGGTCGGAAACCCCGATGCCGTTAACATTAATGTTGTGATGTTGCGTCAGCCACCCGGCATCGAAAAGTCGCATGAGGCGAAAAAGTCGGCCACCGATAAACTGATTGCATCAATTGATAAAAGCCTGTCAAAATACCGTCGAATTGCCGGAAAATATTCAAAAGACGAAGGTAATGGCAGCTTTGAAGCCTTTGTCGCTAACGATGGAACGCCGGTTTTGATCCGTCAAAATCGCGATCTGGGTGATTACGGATCATCTGATATTTCGTTTTACTTTCGCAATGGGGCGTTGCTGCGGTTTGATGAACGGGCGAGACGGGCCAGTTTTGGCAGCACGGATGCAAAGACGTCTGCTGCCAGTGCGGGGGGGATTGAGTATCGGTTGCTGCTTGATTTTGCCAAGGGCAAATATCAAACTGGCGAGAAAAGCATCGATCACCAGCTCAGCGCGCCTGATAAAACCGAAATCAGCAATGCACAAACCCAGGCCAAGCTGGTGCAAACACGGTTAAAAACCGAACTTGCGGCAACGGAAATGTCCGAGCCCGTCGGGCGGCAGACATTTGTCTGCGATAATCAATCCCGGTTTTATGCCACGTTTGATCAGGAAAAAGACCAGGTTCGGATTGAATTTTTAGGCCGCGAGCCGATCTATCTGCCCCATAAACGGGCCGCATCGGGCTTTCTTTATGCCAATGACGCCTATGAAATACGAGGTAAAGGGCAAAATGCCACATGGTCGTCCTTGGCCGATGGCAGTAAAACCGGTTGCACCGTCTCGGCGCAAATTGCCGGGCTGGCATTGGCACCGGGTGATTTTCCGATGGTGACGGTATCGTCGCTGATGCAAACGGGTAATTCGGAATGGACCCGTTATTTTGACGACATGATGCCCGCGATCAAGGCGTGCCTGGGTCGTTCAGTGGGCGATTTGCCATCTGTTTTAAAAGCATGGCCGATGAATCACGGCACGGTTGGGGTTCGGACCATCAATATTAATGGGGGCCGGTATGATTGCCTGGCACCGTCAAATGGTCTGGGTGACATCCATGTTGAAGCCGTGGAAGGCCCAACCAACGTTCTGCCCGGCGAGCGCGATGTCTTATTTACCCCCGCATCGGGCGCGTATCCCGCCGATGATTGCTACCAGCACAAAAGGCTGGAAAAAGACGGCGTATTTATTGGCTGGCTGTCGCGCAATGCCTGCGAAAGCTGAGTATTGAGTGGTCTTCCTTTTGCCTGGTGTGGGTTTGGCGATTGCCAATCCCAAGGCCTATGCTGCCATAGGTGCGGTTTATTCGGCACATATGAGCATGCCGGCGCAAGCCGGGTTGGGCGTTGCGGTAAAGGTGATGGTTTTGACAACTGTCATCGTGATCGCAAATACCACCTGGCTCGCATTCGGGGTGACGTTCTTCGCTGTTTTATCTAATCCGGTGCCTGGCAGAGCAATCAATATTGTCTTTGCCGTTCTTTTGTTCTGCTCTGCTCTGTCGGAATGTCTCTGATGGATAATTTCTTCATGCATGCAACATTCTGTGCTGTCGAGGTTTTTCGTGGTTAGAGCATGTTTCCTTTAATAAGACCCATTTTGTTTAATTTTGACGTGTCGTTTGGCAAGGCACAGCGCGCTGCGCGATGCGGCGCATCGGGCAAGCGGTGTAACGCCGCCAAACGCCGTCAAAATTAAACCCTGCGGGCCAGCGCATTTTGCTGCTCGGCGACGTCGAAATCCTTGTCCGTAACCCCGTTACGCCCTGCGGACTTCTCCTTGCTGAGCAGCAAAATGCGTTGGCAAAACGGGTCTTATTAAAGGAAATATGCTCTAGTTTTGCTTTTTCGAAAGCCCTGAATTTAGGCATGGCTGAAACGTCTTTTACAGAGATCATTTCTTTGGAAAGGGCATTCGGGTGTTTACAAAACGCGAACAATCGATTGATGCGCTGCGTGCTTTTGCGCTGTTTGGCATTCTGGTGGTAAATCTTCCATTTTTTGCGATTACGGATGGATTTGCAGGTGTCCAGTGGCAGGTTGGGGGGCGGCATGGCCCGATATTATTGCCGCAGCGATTATTCAGGACGGGTTCGAAAGTAAATTTATTCTTATATTTTCTGCCTTGTTTGGCTTTGGCGCATGGCAGCAGTTTCAGCGATATGGCATCCGGCCTTATGTTCAACGATTGCTATGCCTGGCTGCGTTTGGTGTTTTAAATCTGGTGTTGCTTTTTGAGGCAGATATTTTGCTGCCTTATGCCGTGATAGGCACGGGACTGATACTTGTGCGCAAGGCGGATGTAAAAACTTTGTTATACCCCTCTCACCGCAAAACCCGAAAATTCTGATGTGAGATGATGCGGAAATTGTCGGAGACCTGATCGCGGAAATGATACCAGTTTTTGGGGATTGTTTTGCGGAGAAAGAGCATTATTGCCTGCGCGAACTGCTTTTGCGTCGGGTAGAACTGATTATGGGTGACATGTTCATGCATGACGGCCCAAAGCCGCTCTATCGGGTTCAAATGCGGACAATAGGCGGGCAGTTGGATCAATCGGATGCGGCATTCGGGGCGGGAAAGCCATCGCCTGACTTTTTCGCACCGGTGATAGGGTGCATTGTCCCAGATAACGTAAATGTTTGATTTGGGTTTATTTCTCGCCTCGGTTTTGGACAGAAGCCGCACCGCGCTATCACCATCAACGCTGAGCGGTTCAACAAAAGGCGCGTCGAAATTCTCCAGGCAAAGTGCCCCATGAATATTAACGCGCCCCCGCCCGGCGGTAGTCTTGACGGCGAAGTTTGCGCCCTTGCGCACCCAGCCACAGGCTGGTTTTGTTTGATATTCCGGATGAACCGCATCGGCAAAATAGACGGTCTCGTCGGCGGCCAGCGTGTTCAACAGGGCTTCGTAAAGCGCGCTGAATGCGGCCTGCTTTTCTTCGTCCGCCACACGCGGCAGCGGTTTCGGCTTGCGATATTCAAAACCCGGACGGCGGAGCAGCTTCAGGCAGCCCGAATGGGCATACCTGACCCCGAATTCGGACGCGATATACGCCCTGATCTCCTGCGCGCTTCGGCAAAAACGCTCATCAAGCCAAGCGGACAAAGCTGCCTCCTGATGCGCCGTCAATTGCGATATGCCGCTTGCCAGCCATCTATTGCAAGCTGTTCCCAGCCGTCGCGCCGCCAGGTCTTGTACCAGCCCCGAACCGTATCGTCGTCAAGATAGAGAACTTCTGCAATCTCGGCGCAGGACTTGCCCTTGTCCAATAACAAGATCGCGTTCGCGCGCTGCGCAATACCATGATCCTCCCGCTGACGACGTACGCAGCGTTCCAGTTCAAGGCGTTCAGCCGAGGTGGGAAAATGTGAGTGAATCATGGTTCATAAGGAATCTATAAAAGCACAAAGGTCAAACAATAATCGGATGTTCAATGACTCGGAGTATAGTGTAAAGTCCAGACAAGATTATATGCGCCCAAAATGCAGGAGATGTGTATTGCCTGATGACATTCTTGAAAAGCCATTGAGTGACCTTCAGGCAGAGCTGGCGCGTAAAGTTTTTAATTTAGCGCAAAACGGTCACTGGGAACCCGATGAACATGTATCGGAAACAAAACTGGCCAAGGAACTTGGGACATCGCGTTCGCCCGTGCGCAGTGTGTTGCAATTGCTTGAACAGTTTGGTGTTTTTTCAAAGGTTCCCAATGTCGGGTTTCGTTTTGTGGGGGTACCGGCGCAGCATTTGGATATTGAAGCGCATTTGCCGCGTTCGGAACTGGAAGATTTATATGAAAAACTGATGATTTCCCGCGCTAACGGAGATATCGGCGTAGAGGTTTCAGAGGCAGAGTTAGCCGAGCAATTTGGCCGGTCGCGCGGAATAGTCAGGCGTGTGATGATGCGGTTTGCCAATTCCGGTTTGGCAGAACGTCGAACAGGGCACGGTTGGCGTTTTGCTGAAACACTGGACCATCAGGATGCGATTAATGAAAGTTATGCCTATCGCATCATTATAGAATGCGGTGCTATTCGTGAAAGCAGTTTTGAACCGGTCCTTTTGCAGTTACAGGATTTACGAACCGAGCAGACCGCGATTTTACAGCGCCCTTTATCAGAAACGTCTGGTAGCGCATGGTTCGACGCTAATGCCAACTTTCATTCTACAATTGTATCCTGGGCAAATAATCGTTTTTTAAGCGAAAATATCCAACGACAGAACAATTTGCGCCGGATGACGGAGTTTGCCGAATTTACCCGGCTAAGTGAAGAACGTGTCAAAAAGTCGGCACGGGACCATTTGGCAATTCTTGATGCCCTTGAGCGTGGCGATAGAAAACAGGCGGTTGATATTCTCTATCGCCATCTTAGTCGGACGTCTTCTGACGGCAATGATCCTTTTGCTGATTAACGCGCCAGAAAACGTGTCAGAAAGTCTTTTACCGCTCCCTGGATTTTATCACCTTCATGCCCGGCATTGGGGACAATGGCCATTTCCGAGGGCACGCCAATGGCTGACAGGCTTGTCGCCAGGCTATTGATCCGTTCCATGCGGGTGTGACCGGAATCGTTAATTCCGTCCATCCAGAAGGTTGATTTTTCGCCGACCATGGTGCCCTCGGGTGAGGTATCATTTGCACCAATCACAAGCTGCACGGCAACATTTTGCATAATTTCGGGCCGCAGGGGCACGCCCAACTGTTTTTCCATATCTGCGGTGCCGACCCACCAGGGCGAGTTTTTATCGGCAAGGGTGACGGTTCCTGGTGCGGCGATTGAAATGGCTGATAATCGGTCGGGGTGACGCAACAAAAAACGATGCGCAAATTGGCCGCCACCGGAAAACCCATGCATCATGAACTTTTCGCTGTTGAGGCGAAAAATGCCAGATACCTCGTTGACCATGTCGAGAAGAACAGTGTCATAGGCAACATCGCCATAGCGAAGATGCTTGTAATTGTTAAAATCGTCCAGCCCTTCGATCCCGCAGGGAAACAGCGGTGCGAGTAATGCGCATTGTTTTTCTTCGGCGAAATCGACAAACTGGTCGCGCAATTCATAGGCGTTGCGCATGCTGCCATGGATCAGCACGACCAGCGGATAGGTTTTTTCACCTGCTGGATCATAATTTTTGGGCACATAGGTGCAGTAGGAAAAACGTGGATCGCTTTGCAATGAAAACATGGCACTGCGGTCAAGGCGATAAAAATTCAGTTTTGCCATCAGCTTGTTTTGTCCTTTGCATAGGCCGCCAGTTTTTCGCTCAGCCGTGTCATTGCTGCTTTGAATGCGGCGAAGTCAGCCGTTTTTTGGCGGGTGGTTTCATCCATATACATGCGGCGGTTGATTTCGAATTGCACCGAATGGCGGCCAATTGCCGGGTTGGAATAGGCCTCGGTCAATTCGGCCCCTCGAAAGGGTTTGTTCATTTCAACGACAAAGCCTTCGTCGCGCAGGATTTCGCACAACAGGTTGGTAAATTCGGTTCCTGCCGAACGCCCATAAAGGTCGCCAATGCAAATATCGGGACGCGACGCGCCCTTTCCGTCCGAAGACATGGTGTGGCCAATATTGGTCATTGAATGACAATTGATATGATAGACGGTGCGAAACTGGCCGTATGATGCATCCAGCAACCGACGAAGGGCGCTGTGATAGGGAAGCCAATAGGTGAGGATGCGGTTACGCGCCTGCGCAATGGTGAGTGGGCGGTCATACATTTCGGTGTCGTCCCACGCCTTGCGCCAGATAAGGCCCATGCCGCGCTTGGCGGTGTTGCTTGAACGTGTGGGATAGGGCCAGTGCCCGTCAACCATGCTGACATCCATATCCGACAGAGACCGGTTCACATCAAGGAAGCTGCGTGGGAACAGGGCACGTAGCAGGGGGGCACCATAATCGGGGACGGCGGCAAATAAGTCATCAACATGGGTGTCTGCTGATACACGCACGGCATCCGCATCGACAGCAGGATGAAAATCGACCGGAAGGTCAAGGCCGCTATGCGGGCTATCAAAAACCAGTGGCACCAGGGGGGCTTTGGGCGCGTCAATGCTTAAAACGCCGGGAATATCTTCCGGGACGGGAAGCAAGGGAAGGTTAAACTCGGGGGGGGTCATGATGTTTTCGTCTTTGTATTCGCGTTTATGCCGATGGCCTCGTTGATCTGGTTTATAACGCCGGTAATGTCGCCCAGGCGTTCACCGTTTTTCAGGCGCGCCATGGTGCGGGCGACACGGCCCTGACGGGCAATACCGGCATTGGCTTCGTCTTCTGCTTCGTCGGCAGGCAGAAAAACCACGCCAGATGCGTCGGCCAGAACGATATCGCCTGGTAATACAGGCGCATTGCCACATGCGATGGGGCGATTGAACGTGCCGCCCAAATTCAGCCTTTGTGTTGTTAACGACGATGCCCCACGGCACCAAACCGGCAGGCCTTCATCGAGAATTTCGTTGATGTCGGTGACGGGTCCGTCGATGACGACACCGACAGCGCCCGCCTGTTTTACCGCACGCGCCACCGCCCCGCCAAGGCAGGCATGGCGGTCATCACCCAACCGATCCACAACCAGCATGTCGCCGGGGCGGATTTTGCTAACCGCGTAATGCATCAGCGTGGAACACATGGGCGGTAGGGCCAGGGTGACGGCGACACCGGCCCTTACCGCTTGTTTGCTATCGAGCGCCTGAATGGCGCGATTGGCAAATCCGGTTAGTCGCACATGGCCAAGGGTGGCTGTTTCAACCTGCTCCAGCTTTGCCAGCAAAGCCGGATCAAGTGGTGCCGGTAAAGGATCAATACGATAGCGGGTCATGAAGCCTCCGGCATAATCGGGTTTTTAGGGTCAGCACGAAGCAAAGAACGGATCAGGCGGGCTGTTATGCTGACGATATGCCGGGTCAGTTTTTCACCATGCAGTGCCGAGGCCAAAGCTGCCGATCCGGAAAGTAATCCGTTCTCATCAATGTCTGTGGCATTCAGTGGCAGGTTAAGGGCGATATCCTCAAAAGTAACGCCAGACACACCACGCACTGGGAAACCAAGGGCTGTTTTGCGGGGTGTTTTTTCTGTTCGAAGGTCCATACGGCACTGTTCGGGGTATAAATGCAGGGCGACTGAACTGATTGGTTCACCGCCATGTCCGCGTACGGTAGCATCGCCAAACAGGGTTTCTAACAGGCTGTCGGGGATTGTTTTCCAAATATCAAGCGACGGCACCATAATGCCCCGATCACGGCGAATATCGCGCACCACCTGCGAAATCAGGGATGCGTTTGTGGTATGGCCGTTAAAAATCAGAAGACGGTTAAGGTCGTGGTCAAGCAGGCTGTCGAGCATATCGCGCAAGACCGCCTTGAAGGTTTCAGGACGCAATTGTATGCCACCGGCAACATCCCGAAAAAAATCGGCGTAACCAAAGGGGAGTCCGGGTGCCACCAGCGCACCGGGGCCTGCATCCTCTGCCGCCATGATGGCAAGGCGTTCGGCCAGTTGGTAATCGCCCATCGGGCAATGGGGGCCTTGCACTTCCTGCGATCCAAGCGGAACCAGAATGAGTGTTGGTTCCTGTGTTCGCGCGGCAAACTCAGCCGCCGTCATGTCTGCGATGCGGTTCTTTGTCATGATGCGGTTTCTTTTTGACGGGCGTTTTGGGTCAGGTGCCCTTTTATTTCGGGCAGCGACAGAATGGACGAATTGACATTCACCTGTCGGAACATCCGCAACTTGCCATTGCGCAGTTTACAGCGGACTGTATCGCGGAATGCGGTTTCGATGAAGGCCCAGTCGAATGTCAGGGTGTGCCAGCCGTCATCATCTTTTTTTGACCATGCGCCCCATGCTGCCACAGCAAAGCCAGCATCGGGTTCATAGGCATGGTGCAGCCGTGCACCGGTCATCGTTGTGACGCTTTCAACTCTGTGGCCCAACCCGGCCTGAATGCGGTGCACCCCGCGATGGTCTTCTAAAACAAAGACAATATCGCGACCTGATTGTTCCAGACGAAGGGAGACGATGCCCTGATCATTGGGTTCGGTTGTGTAAGTTCCAGCCCAGTTTTGCGGGGCATGCGACCAGCTTTCGGCTGGCGGTGGGCAAAGTTCAAGCATATTGATACGGTCTGGCAGATCGGGTTTGTCCCAGGTGCCAAGGGCAGGGCGCAATACATCGTGGATAAGGCCATGAAAGCGACGATCATTGTCGTCCATGCCCGCGGTGAAGGCAATGACCGCCCGTTCATTGGGCAGCACAATGCAGGCCTGGCCAAACAGGCCCGTCGCCGCGTAGCTGTTATGGGGGCCGCGCCACCATTGATAGCCATATCCTTCGCGCCGTTCCGGGGCGGCGTCGCCCACACTTTCATCGGGGCCGAGATAATGCTCGCCGGTTAATACTCCCAGCGAGATATCGCGCAGTTGCATGCCGGTGGCGGCTATGGCCCAGTTTTCCGGTAAAACCTGATCACCGTTCCATTTGCCGTGCTGCAAATGCAAAATCCCGAGTTTGAGCAGGTCAGATGTCCGGCAGGTCAGGCCATTGCCGCCACTATTTATCCCCTCCGGGCTTTGGTCCCAGCGGATATCGGGTGACATTTGCAGGGGCGTAAACACGCGATCCATAAGGTAGTCATGGACCGTTCGCCCCAAAACGCGCTGAACAATGGCCGAAAGCACATAACTGCACGCGCTGTCATAAACGAAAATTTCGCCAGGCGCATAGACAATGGGTTGTTTAAGGAAATCTTCGACCCAGCTTGTTTTGAGTTTGCGCCACGATCCGCCGGAAATGCCACAGGCATGACCGCTGGTCATTGTCAGCAGATGGCGAATTTGCATGGCTTCGATGCCATTGGCCGCCGAATTTTCAAATTCCGGGAAAAAGTCGATCACCCGGTCGGTCAGGTTTAGTTTGCCATCCTCAATGGCCAGTCCGACGGCCATGGAGGTAAAACTCTTGGTCACAGAATGCATCATATGCAAGCGATCAGGCCCGTAAGGTGCCCAATAGGCCTCGGTAATCAAGGCACCGTCATGCCAGACCAGCAGGCTGTGCATTTCAATACCGGCGCGTTCAATTTCATCAAGCACGGTTAAAATGATGGCAGGGTCTGTTTTGTGACTTTCAGGTGTTGCGCGGATCAGTCCGTCTTTATGGCTCATCCTAAAGCCTCCGTTCTCAGATTGGGGTCGTCAAAGCGCCAGCTTAAAACAACGCCGGTTTCCGTGCGGTTCAGCTTGGGAATTGCCGAGAGCAAGGCGCGTGTATAATCGCTTTTGGGTTCATCAAATATCTGGTTGCGCGCCCCTTCTTCTGTGATCTTGCCATCGCGCATAACAATTACGCGGTCCGCGAGTTGTTCCACCACGCCCAGGTCGTGGCTGATGAACAGGCAGGAAAAGCCGTATCGATGTTGCAGGTTGCTTAAAAGCTCCAGCACCTGTGCGCGCACAGTGACATCAAGGGCCGAAACGGCTTCGTCGGCGATCACGAAATCAGGACGCCCGATAATAGCCCGGGCAATGGCAACACGCTGGCGCTGCCCGCCGGACATTTCATGGGGCAGGCGGGTGAGATGGGCCGTGCTTAACCCGACTTCCTCAATCGCGGTACAAATGCGCTCGTCTCGTTCGGAACGCGAAAGATCTTTTTCGTGATACAGGGCTTCGGACAGGGTGCGCCGAATGGTAAAGCGCGGATCAAGCGATCCAAACGGGTCCTGAAAGATCATTTGGCAATTTCGGCGATAATCGATCCAGGTGGCATTGCCTTTTTTAACCGCGTGGCCGCGAAACAATACCTCGCCTGCACTGGCCTTGATTTGATGGGCAATGGCCTTTCCAAGTGTGGTTTTGCCAGAACCCGAAGCCCCAACAACGGCCACAACCTCGCCGCGTCGCACCGTAAGATTAATGCGGTGAAGGGCCTTTTTCTGATCAACCTTGCCAAACAAACCCGACCGGGATTTATATTCGACCGCCAGATCACGGGTTTCAAGGATGGGTTGGTCGGTATCATTGAAAAGGCGAACAGGCCCGCGTTCAGGCATGGAGCGCAGCAGGTTGCGGGTATATTCGTGTTGCGGTGTTGCCAGAATATCGGCTGTTTGGCCGGACTCAACGATTTCGCCCTGGCGCATCACAAGCAGGCGTTCGCAATAATGGGCGACCATGGGTAAATCGTGGCTGATCAGGATTAAGGCTGTGCCTTCTTCTTTTGTTAGCTCCAGCATCAATTTTAAAACGCTGCGCTGGACAAGGGCATCCAAGGCGGTGGTCGGCTCGTCGGCAATCAGCAGGGCTGGTTTAAGCAACATTGCAGATGCCAGCATGATGCGTTGGCGCATGCCGCCGGAAAATTCATGGGGATAATCATCCAGCCGGTCTTGCGGGGACGGAATGCCTACCCGTTCCATTATTTCAATGATCCGGGCATGACGTTCTTTTGCATTTAGTTTGGTGTGTTCTTGCAGCGGTTCGTTAAGCTGGCGACCAATTGTCATGGACGGGTTAAGGGACGTCATGGGTTCTTGAAAAACCATGCCGATCTTGGCCCCGCGCAGGCGGCGCAGATCCCTGGCTTTCATGTCCAGCACCGAACGCCCCTGAAACAGAATGTCTCCGCCATAGGGAACCACAACGCCGGGCTGAAGCCCGAAAAGCGAGCGGCCCAGCATGGTTTTTCCCGATCCGGATTCCCCGACCAGCCCTAAAACCTCGCCGGGTTTCAGATCGAAGCTGGCGGCTTTGACAATGCGGTTGTCAGTGGGGCTGACCAGCCCCAGTTCGAGCGCGCGCACACTTAACAAGATTTCTGTATCCGTCATCACAGGCCCCTCATCCGTGGGTCAAAACGGTCGCGGACATAGTCGCCAAACAGATTGATGCCCAACAAAGTCATCGAAATACACAGACCCGGAAAAATACCAAGCCAGACGGCCTGTTCCATATAAGGCCGTGCGCCCGCCAGCATATTGCCCCAAGTCGGTGCGGGGGGCGGCACGCCAAGACCGAGAAAACTAAGCGCACTTTCGGTCAGCAAAACAGAGCCAAACATTGAGGTTGCGATCACGATCACCGGTGCCAGGCAGTTTGGAATAATATGGACAAGCAAGGTATAACCGGCGGGGTGCCCCATCAGACGGGATGCCTCGATATAATCCTGCTCGCGCAGCGACATGACCGAGCCTCGAACAACCCGTGTGACCGTAGGTAAATAGGCCAGGCCAAGGGCGATGATGACACCGGAAATGTTGGTGCCCATGATGGACAGCAAAGCAAGGGCCAGCAGCATGGACGGGAAGGCAAGAAGCGTGTCGGTAAACAGCATAACGGTGCGATCGACCCAGCCCCGGCAATACCCCGATAGCGCGCCAAGGATCAGCCCGAAAAAGACCGAGCACAAAACCGTCAGCGTCGAAATCGAAACGCTGGTGCCCGCCGCCGCCATCAGGCGCGATAAAACATCGCGGCCATATTCATCGGTGCCCAGCCAGTGATCAGGCCCAGGGGGCAAAAGTTTGTCTTGCAGGTGAATGGCAAGCGGGTTTTCCGGTGTCCAGAGCAACCCTGACAACGCCACAACAAGGAAGAAGGCGACCAGGCTGCTTCCAAGGATTTGGTTTGTTCTACGCAAGCTCATTGGGCTTTTATCCTTGGATCGAACAGGGGGTAGCACAGATCGATAATCAGATTGACGACCACATAGGTCACCGCGACAAAAAGCAGGCAACCCTGCAAAACCGGGTAGTCGCGACCGAAAATGGATTCAACAATCAAACGGCCAAGGCCGGGAATGGTAAAAACCGTTTCAATTACAGCAACACCCCCCAGCAAATTGCCCAGAATAAGCCCTAGCAAGGTCCATGTTGGGCCAAACGCATTGCGGGCAACGTGTCGGGTCAGAATGGCGGTGTCTGAAAGGCCCTTGGCGCGCGCATGGGTAATGTAGTCAAGGCGCAAAACATCAAGGGTTGATGCCCGTGCCATGCGGACCAGAATGCCGGTTTCGTGCAATACCAGCGATGCCACCGGCATGATCAGATAGAGAAATCCGCTCCAGAAATTCTGGGCGATAGATACATATCCGATAACCGGTAGCCAACCGAGTTTAAGGCCGAAAAACAACAGCAGCATCAAACCACCCCAGAAGGTGGGGATCGACATCAGCATGGTGGCTGTAAAGACAACGCCCAGATCAAAGCCGCTGCTTTGGCGCCAGGCAGCGACCATACCCAACGGTACAGCGATGAGTGCGGACAGTGCGACGGCAATCAGTACCAGTTGTGCTGAAATAAAGAAGCGATGCAACACAAGCTGTAAAACCGGTTCTCCGGTGGTGATGGAATGCCCCAAATCGCCATGTAACAGGGCCTGGAACCATAGAAACATTTGGGTGGGAATAGGTTGATCCAGCCCGAGATGGCGGCGCATGGTGTCGTAAACCTGCTGGTCTGCGTTGTCACCCAGCATCAGCGTGACCGGGTCGCCCGGGATCAGCCGGATCAAGGCGAAAACGGTAATTGAAACCAGAATGAGCGTCGGTATGGCTGTGAGCAAACGTGCAACTATGAATCTGAGCATTATGCGCCCCTGTTTGCGTGTTTTGCGTTTAACGCGGGGTCTGGTTTTTAGGAAACCAGCGCCGCGTAAAGCGGTTGTTTTTTCTTGTGAGATTTGTATCGCGGATCATTTTTTAACCCCGACACCCCATAGGCGGGTAAAGCCGTTCCAGGTGCGATAGCCCTCGATATTGGCATTGGTAACAGAAACATCGATGCCGTTTGCCAGCATCAGCATGGGCACATCATGCAAGAACAATTCGTGCAACTGATCAAACAGGGCCTGACGTTTTGGTCCATCGGGGGTTTGCAGGACGTCGTTCAAAAGGGCGATGGCTTGCGGATTATCCCAAATCGCACTGCCACGATCTTTTTTAGACGCCGTTACCGCGCTATAGGCCAGGGCCGGGTCGGCGCGGTTGGAATAGTTAAAGGCGGAAAGCTGATATTTGCCATTGCGAAAACGGTCAAGCTGGGTTGCCCATTCAAGAACTTCAATCCGGACATTGATGCCGTTCATTTGCAACATTGCCTGGGAGATAATGGCAACATTTTCGTTAATCGGGTTTCGCCGATTGGTTTGAATGACGATTTCCTGGCCTTTATATTCCGCTGCCTTAAGCAGGCCAGCAACATCTTGCGGGGCATAGTCGATCCGTTTGTCCTGTATCGCGTCATGATAAACGGATCGGGTCGCAACAAGCGACGCATTGGGCGTGCCAAGACCATTGGTTGCGGCATCCACGATTTGCGGAATATCAAGGGATTTGGCAATCGCCAGACGCATTTCACGCGAAGACAGGACCGGGTCAGTGGTTTGCATTAAAAGCGTGATCATCCCGCCATGCGGTTCTGCCACGACCTTAAAGGCAGGGTCGTTCATAAGGTTTTTGGCTTCGCTGGGCGGCAGATAGGGCAAAATATCCAGATCGCCACTGCGAAGGGCGGCAACGGCGGTTGATTTATCGGGCGTTACGATCAGGTTGACATCATCGACCAGCACCTCTTTGCGCCCGGCATAGCCATCAATTTTGTCACCAACCGGGTTATAGTCTTTGAACTTGGTCAGATGGATGCGTTCGCCGCGTGTCCATTTGTCAAAAACAAACGGGCCGGTGCCGATGGGGTGATCCCAGGTGCCGTCTTTTGCAAAGCTGTCGGGGTGCATTATGGCCATACCGCCGCATTGCGACTGCGCGGTATATTTTAAAAACATCGCATCGGGTTTGCTAAGCGAAATGACGACTGTTTGAGGATCCGGGGCTTCGATCTTTTCAATCGCGGCCCCGCGCGAGCCGTCAAAAAATGAAGCGCAGTTAAAGGCCGGTGTGGCGCGCAGCGTATTCAGGCTTTGTTTGGCAATGGCCGCCGTCAGAGGCGCGCCGTTATGAAATACAACATCGTCGCGCAGGTGAAAGGTGTAAGTGGTGGCGTTGTCTGAAACATCCCAGCTTTTGGCAAGCATTGGTTTAATGTCGCCGCCTTCGCCAAAGGCAACCAACCCTTCACCGATATTCATCATGACGGAATCTGAAAGGGAATCACGGTTTACCCCCGGTTCAGAACTGCGTAAATCAGCGGAAATCTGAACGTTGAGCGTTTGTGCGCAAAGGGAAGAGGTCCCGAAAAGCACGGACCCTGCAAATGCGAAATGAAACCATAAAGCGTTTTTTTTCATGAAGCCTCTCTGTTGGTTTATTCTCATTGTTGTATTTCAGTTGCACATAATACAATATTGAAAATACAAGACAGGTCAAACGAAAAATCTGTCATGCCAGCAATTTGCAGCTTTGCCGGTCGGATGAGCCGTCTTACTGGCTGGGGGTAGTCGTTTTGCCACGCATGTATGGGGCGTAAATAGAACAGGTTTTGTGCCATACACGGTTGGTCTTTCCATGACGGCGACCTATTTTTTTAGTCAAGGCCGTATTTGTGAAACGGGCGAGAACGATTGCGAATGAAATGTAAAAAGTACGCCGGGCGTCTTCTATTAGGCACATAAAATAAGGGAAGTTATTTCTGGGGTTGTGCCATCAGACGCCAGATTGCAAAACAGGCCTCCAACCAGGCACGTTCGCCTGAGTGAGGCCTGTTTTGGTTTCAGCGCGGGAATATTCAGTCCTGGCAAAGTTGTTTGTGCAGCAGCCCAACCAACAGGAAGCCCGCCACGATCGAGACATGTTCAAGTGCGGTTGTAACCTGGTGGATTTGTTCGATGCCCGAAAAGTTCCAGAAATCGTGTGCGATCAGGGTAGCCGCAATGGTAAAACCAGCCAGGAACAGGCACGAAGTCCGGATGAAGAAACCTGAAATCAGGCACAGGCTTGCCAGAATTTGTACGGCAATTGTTGCCACAAGGCAGACTGTCGGAAAGGGGAGGCCGATGGCCTCCATCTCGGCCATTGCGCCGGACCAATCCATCAGCTTTGTCGTTCCGCTAAAGATAAACACGGCTACAAGCAACATCCGGGCGATCAGAAACGTTCCGTAATGTGACGTTTGCCTCATTGTCCAATTCCTGTCATCGCAACAATGTTCGTATTTAAGACATAGTCGGTTGCAAGGAACCCGGTCGTCATAGCAACAACCAGCAATGCGCCGACAAGTTTGGGCGGTGCCGGCAAGGGAACATCAAACCATCTGCATCCTGCGCCAATCACCAGTCCCATGCCGAGGCCCAGAAGAATATCGGAAATCATGGCTTTTCTCCTGCGCTTGAGGGGTGACCGGTCGGGCCGCCGCACATGGTTCTTGTTTTGCAGTCGCGATGGGCAAAGAAACGGTCAATCAGGATGTAACCCGTTGTCATTGCCACCACCAGCAGCGCCCCGATAATTACCGGCGGGGCCGGAAGCGGCAGGGATGCGAGACGGCACACCACCCCGATGGAAAGTGCCACTAATATTCCAAGAAGGGCTTTCATTGATCAGACTCTTTCGATGTAGCGGATTTGGATTTAGCCGGGATGGCTGTGCCCAGAAGATGGGTGACAACCGGTGTTGTTTCGGGTTTTAGGAGAGTGCGGATTTCATCCTGGATGACACGATCAGACCCTGAAACCCGTTCATGATGCCGCAGATGGTTAAGCCACGATGTTTCAAGAAAATATTCGCTGAACTGATCAGGATGTTCGGCATCCTGCATAAGGCCCCAGCGATAGGCACCAGACCGCCTTCGCGCCTGTGACAGGGCGGTGGCGAGCGCAAGGAACCGCTGGTGGTTTTTGGCGGGCACATGATACATGATCATGGTCATGGCGGGGCTGCGGTCATGGGCGTTTTCATGAACCACAACCGGTGCGGGCCAATGGGCGGAAGGGGCAAGGTCCAGTTTTTCGCCCAAGCCCAGTTTTAATCGCCACGTGACCGGAATCAGAATAACAGCGCCGGTGGCTGCAATGATCAAGGCGGCGGGTATCCCGGCGGCTTGTGCAACCTGGCCCCAGATAATGCTGCCCAGCGACATCGCCCCGAAGAATATTGTAATGAAAACAGACAGCCCCCGCGCCCGAACCCAGGATGGCAATGCCGTTTGCGCCGATGCGTTAAGGGTTGAGAGAACCGCAATCCAGGAGGCACCGGCCAGCAAAGACCCGGCCGCCGCAGCGATCAGGTTGGGAACGATGGCAAAAACAACCAGGACACAGGCTGTACCAAGTGTTCCCGCCGCGGCAATATTGTCCGGGCCAAAGCGCCGCCGCAGCCTGGGCAGCACAAGGGCACTCAGAACCGCGCCAACACCAACGGCCCCAACCAGAATGCCGTAACTGCGTGCATCGCCGCCCAAGGATGTTTTGGCAATTAGAGGCAATAATGCCCAATATGCCGATGCGAATAAAAAGAACGCAACCGCACGCCCAATGGTCGCCCTGAGCGGGGCACTATGCAGGGCATATCGCGCCCCGGCCATCATTGCGGCAATAACATGTTCGCGCGGCAGGGCAGAGGTGGTTTCGGATGTCATCTTCCAGGTAAAAAGCGCAATCAGAATGCCAATAAAGCTGACGGCATTCAGGGCAAAGGGCGCGTAAATGCCGATGGAAACAATAATAACCCCCGCCAGTGCCGGGCCAATTGCCCGACTGACATTGATGCCGGTTGAGTTAAGCGCAATTGCAGCTTGCAAGGCGTGCCGGGGAACAAGTGACGGCACAATGGCCTGCCATGCCGGGGCAACAAAGGCAGTACAGGTGCCTAAAATAAAGGTTGCCCCGATCAGGACGGTGGGTGTTGCGGCGTCAAGGTAAACCAGAAGCGCAAAGGCACTTGCCGTTGCCGCCATAATCACATTCACCAGCATCAGCAATTTGCGCCGGTCAAACATATCGGCCAGCGCCCCGGCCAGCAGTGCGAACAAGAAGACGGGCAGGGTTGTTGCCGCCTGCACCAGCGAGACCGCAGACGGGGATGGATCAAGCGATGCCATCAGCCAGCCCGCGCCGACATCGTTCATCCAGGTGCCGATATTGGAAACCACCGTTGCGACCCACAGAATGGTAAAAGCGCGAAAGCGAAACGGTGCCCAGGGAGAAGAAGGCGTGACGGGCACGCCGTCATTTTGGTTGGGTGTTGCAAGATTTTTCATCGGTTTATACCGCAAAGCACGAACAGCCAAGTGCGCCCCAGAAGGCATTCTTGTCAGCTGCGGGGATGGGGCGGGTCCAGGCGATCTGGTGGTCATGGCCGTGCATACCGCAATGATTGCCACATCCGTCATGGCAGGCGCGTTCATGTGTCTGGATCGGAGCGTTCTGGCGCATGGCGGGGCTGGCCTCGAAGTTGACCGGGCTCCAGGACGGGCTTGCCGGGGGCAGAGCGGGTGACAGGTCCTGGAATTTGTCCTGTGCAAAGACGATCTTGCCGCCAACCATGGTCAAAATGGACTGGATCTGTCGGATGTCTTCGGCAGGCACCGTCATATAGTCGGCAGAGAGAACTGCGAGATCGGCATATTTGCCAACGCCCAATGTGCCCTTGTTGGCCTGTTCGCCCGAAAACCATGCCGATCCTTCGGTCCACAGACGCAAGGCCTGTTCGCGGCTGACAAGTTTGTCGTCGTCATAAAGCGCAAGGCCGCCGGTGGTTTTGCCAGTGGTTAACCAGTAAAGCGCAACCCACGGATCATAGGATGCCACCCGGGTGGCATCGGTGCCGGCACCCACTGGTACACCGGCCTCGAGCATTTTCTTGATCGGCGGGGTGTCTTTTGCGGCGTCGCAGCCATAGCGATTGACAAAATATTCGCCCTGATAGGCCATGCGGTGCTGAATGGCGATGCCACCACCCAATGCCTTGATGCGGTCGATATTACGCGCACTGATGGTTTCGGCATGGTCTATGATGAAACGGGTTTCAAATGGCGCACGCCCGTTAACCTGTTCAAACACACTCAGAAACCGATCAATTGTTTCATCATAGGTGGCGTGAATGCGAAATGGCCAGCGATTGGTCGCCAAAAGTTCAACAACCGGTTCAAGTTCTTTTTCCATCACCGGTGCCAGGTCCGGCCGTGGTTCAAGGAAGTTTTCAAAATCGGCTGCGGACCATGCCAGGTTTTCACCTGCCCCGTTCATTTTAAGCCAACTGTCACCGGCGTCGGGTTTGGTAATGGTCATCCAGTGTTCGTAATCGGTTAATTCCTGACCAGCCTTTTGGGCAAACAAATTATAGGCAATACGCACCGTAAGCTGGTCTTCGTCATGCAATTTGCGAATAACGTCATAGTCCTCGGGGTAATTTTGCCCGCCGCCGCCAGCATCAATCACGCTGGTAATACCCATGCGGTTCATTTCGCGCATAAAATGGCGGGTTGAATTGATCTGGTCATTAAGGGGTAATTTGGGCCCCTGTGCCAAGGTGGAATACAGAATAAGGGCAGATGGTTTGGCAATCAGCAAACCGGTCGGATCACCATTACCATCATGTTCAATTTCACCACCGGGCGGGTTGGGGGTTTTGCGATTAATGCCCAGCACCTTGATTGCTGCCCGGTTCAAAAGCGCGCGGCCATAAAGATGAAGGATGAAAACGGGTGTATCGGGTGCGGCCTTGTTGATTTCATCAAGGGTTGGCATCCGCCGTTCGGCAAACTGAAATTCCGACCAGCCGCCAACAACACGCACCCATTGCGGTGCCGGGGTGCGGTCGGCCTGATTTTTTAGCATGGTTAAGGCATCGGCAACGGAGGGCACATTTTCCCAGCGCAGTTCCATATTGTAATTCAGGCCGCCACGGATCAGGTGGGTGTGGCTGTCATTCAAACCGGGAATAACCCGCTTGCCGCCCAGATCAATGATCTTTGTGGTGCTGTCGGCCAAGCGCATGATGTCGTCATTGCGGCCAATTGCGGCGACCACGCCATCGGTTATGGCGATGGCTTCAGCCTCGTTGACATGAGGGTCGAGGGTTGAAACCTTGGCATTGTGAAGAATGATGTCGGGAGATGAAGTCGTTGTCATTACCGGGCTCCAGTCAAATTCGCGAGGCCTGAAAAGAAAACAGAATGTCGAGAAGGGATATGGGCAGGGGAGGGCGTGCTGAAGGAAGGGCGCTGCCAGGTGGCAGACGCCCCTGGTCAGCGATCAGTTGGCAGGTTTCGGGGGCAGGGTTTCGCCGTGATTGACACGTTCCGGGGCTTTGTGAACCATGGTGTAGGCATAATCGACACCCATGCCATAAGCACCGGAATGGTCTTTGACGATTTCCATGACGGCATCATAGGTTTCGCGGTGTGCCCAGTCGCGCTGCCATTCCAGCATCACTTGCTGCCAGGTAACCGGAACAACGCCAGCCTGGATCATACGTTGCATGGAATAATCATGGGCTTCTTTTGACGTGCCGCCCGATGCATCGGCTACCATGTAAATTTCGTAATCGCCTTCGGCCATGGCGGCAAAAGCAAAGCCGTTATTGCAAACTTCGGTCCAAAGCCCTGAAACAATGACTTTCTTTTTGCCATTTTTAGCAAGGGCTTCGCGTACTTTAAGATCGTCCCATGAATTCATCGAGGTGCGTTCAAGGATCGGGTTTTCCGGAAAAACTGATAACAGTTCGGGGTAGGTGTGGCCGGAAAAACTTTCGGTCTCAACCGTGGTGATCGTAGTGGGAATGTTGAAAGCTTTGGCTGCCTTTGCCAGTGCAACGGTATTGTTTTTCAAAACCTGACGGTCAATCGACTGAACGCCAAAAGCCATCTGCGGCTGATGATCGATGAAAATGATCTGGCAATTGTCTTTGGTAAGAAGTTCCGGGCGGTTCATTTGCGTTCTCCTGTTGGTTTGTCTGGTGAAGAAGCCGTCGGCTGCTTCGTTGTTACAAACCCACAATGCCCTGAATATTGCCTGCCGTATTGTATGAGTCTCACGTCGCGAATTGTATGATTTTCAGGTTTGGAAAATAATGCAAAATTTATTCAAAAATTGTTTTATTTCAGTATTTTACGATTAAAATTTTTGACAAAAAACAGATACAAAAAAGGCCGGCGCAAACAGCACCGGCCTTGCCGCAGAAGGGAGGGTTTTTAGCCTTCGATAAAGGCCAGAAGCAACGTGTTGATGGCGTCTTTGTGGGTGGTGCAAAGCCCATGCGGTGCCCCGGCAATAATTTTCAATTCGCCATTGGGGAGCAATTTCATTGCTGCCTTTGCCGTGGTTTCAAGGGGCACAATCTGATCATCGTCACCATGGATAACCAGGGTTGGAATTGTCATTTTCTTCAAATCTTCGCGCAGGTCGGTTTCCGAAAATGCCTTGATGCATTCATACTGGGCCAGAATGCTGCCTTCCATACCTTGCAACCAGAAGGTGTCGCGAAGGCCTGCGGAATCTTCGATTTCGGGGCGATTAAAGCCGTAAAAGGCGGTCGGGAAATCTTTGTAAAGCTGGGCACGGTTTTTTTGCACAGCTTCGCGAATGCCGTTAAAAACATCCATAGGTACACCGTTGGAGTTCCAGTCGGTTTTGACCATGATGGGTGTTACTGCACCAATCAAAACGGCCTTGGCGACACGTTCGGTCCCGTGACGTCCGATATAGCGGGCAACTTCACCGCCACCAGTTGAATGGCCGACATGGATGGCATTTTTCAGATCCAGCGCCTGAACCACTGCGGCAAGGTCGTCGCCGTAGTGATCCATGTCGTTGCCAAATCCTGGCTGCGATGACCGACCGTGACCCCGGCGATCATGGGCAACAACACGATAGCCTTTTTGCGCCAGAAACAGCATCTGATCTTCAAAGGCGTCGGCGTTGAGCGGCCAGCCATGGCTAAAAACAATCGGCTGGGCGTCTTTGGGGCCCCAGTCTTTGACATAAAGCCGGGTGCCGTCGGTGGTTTCGATATCGTTGGAACGGGTCATTTTCGGTTTCCTTATGAAAAATAATCGGTTTAAGTCGGGGTAGCGGTGGTAAAAGCAGCAAAAATCTCGCCGGTTATCATCCTGTGGGCGGCGGCGGTGACCGGCCCTTCCATGACAGGGGCCAGCCAGCAAAAATCGTGGATCGCGCCCAGAAAACAGGCGGCTGTCGTTTCTATCTCGGCCGTCACAAGACGCTGCACAAAGGCTTCGGCGGCGGGGCGAAAGGGATCAACACCTGCGAGAATGATCAATGTGGGCGGTAACAGCCTTAATTGTTGCAATGATGGGTTGAATTCGCGCGCGAGTTTGGCGGAACCCGGGGATGTCAGGCAGTAGCGCGCGTCATCGTGGTGCGCGGCGGCAATGACCGGTGTCAGTAAAACAAGACGGGTCGGTCGGGGAATTGGCGCATTTGTGATTGTGCTCAGACAGTCGATGACCATCGGGCTGCTGTCGCCATCGGTCACCATTACCCAATTTTCAGGATCAACATCAAAATATGCGGCTTCGTGATGCAGGATGTCGAGGATCGCGCGCAGGGACGTTACACCTTCCCTGCTTGCGGCATCGGTCTGTATTTCGACAAAGATCAAAACCGATTGCGTGACTTCTGCGAATTTCAACGCGGCCAAACCATGGGTTTCCCAATTGCCGGTGCCGTCTGGTTGATTGCGGCAGACATAGAAAACAAAGGGATTTTTGGTGCCCTGCAGGCCCGCAGGGTGCACACAGCGCCAGCTTGCATGTGTTGCTTCGCGCCTTTCTACCGACAGGCAGCTTTTTGTATCGGGCGGGCAACCCACAAATTCCTTTAGGGCAACAGGATTGTTTTCTTCAACCCGGTCAAGGAAATCGCGGATTGTCGGGTCAAGCTGACGGTGCTTGTTTGCCGCGATAATGTGAACGGGGCGGAAGGTGAAATCACCACAGGGTGCCATTATATCCTCCCGGTTTTGAAAGTGTGTGCCGGTTGGTGCTGGTCATTGGCATGTTTGCACGAACGGCGCCAAATACCGGGCGATACACCAAACGCCGCCTTGAACCGGTTATTCAGATGTGCCTGATCGGTAAATCCACATGAAAATGCAATTTCATTAATCGCAAGATGCGGTTCGGTTGCCAGCAACTGCTTTGCGCGCATCAGGCGCTGTTGCATGATATAGGCCTGTGGTGTCAGGCCAACGGCATTCTTGAAGGCGGCCAGAAAATAACCGGCACTTAACCCAACCAGATCCGCCATTGCCTGTGTCGATATCCGGTCTTCCAGTTTGCTTTCGACATAGGCTTTGATTTTTTGCAGCCGCCACCCGGATAAGCCCCGGGTCGATTTTGGCGGGGTCCCCAAAGCCTTGGGTGGCGTGGAAAATGCCTGCCAGTTCGCATTGTATCGGGCGAAGATGTCATCACTGGAAAACAGGGCATCGATTTTGCCAAAAGACACCGGCAGGGTGAAATGCCAATTGCCAATTTGTGCAGCGAGCTGATCGGAAAGCATTTGACGTATCTCCATCCTGCGACGTTCGCGTTTGATGAAGAGAGCTTGCCTGTACCGGCCTGAAAATGTGAGTTATGCGTTGTTAAAAGTTGTTAAGCGGTGCAAACGACTTTGAAATCCATTTTATATCAGATGGTTGGCAGTTTTCCCCTGCGACGGATTGCTGCGCAACCATAAACATTTCGCGCTGCATTGTGCTGGAATTTAACGGAATATCGCGTCGCCCCTCAAGGGCGGCTTCGTACCCGTCGGCGAAATGCCCCCAGTGATCCAGTCCCTTGGCAGTGGTCCGCGCCCTAAGGGCTTTAATCCACTGTCGGGCCAGATCATATTCCTTGTTGGCAATTGCAACCGGAATACATCCAACGCCAAGCCCGTAACATATGGAAAGGGTATGACCGAGATCGAAGGCATCCGCAGCGCAGATGGTCGCCATTTGCAGGGCGTCTTTTGGGGTGCCGGTAAGCCACTTGATCCGCATGAGCAAACTCATCACGGCAATCTTGCCGTCCACCTGGGCGTGGTTCGCATGGTCAATACGTACCGGGGCCTTGTCTGCTTCAATGACCCGTTCAAGCAGCATTAATGCCGTGGCGTGGTCGCCGTCAAAATGCGATGAAAGTGCCTGCATATGCAGGCCCGTTGCCCGATTCGCGACGCTGTCGTCGGGCAGAAGCTGTGCCATAAATTCATTCGCAGTCATAAGGCTTTGCGCATAGGCACCAAACAGAATTTGTTGCGCCCATATGCCCCATATTGCGCGCAAAACAAGGGCTTTGTCATTGCGCGCCTGGGCTATCAACAATGCCTTTTCAAAGGCATCGCGCATTTCATCAAAGGGTCCCTCTTTGTGCCAAAGAGCGTGCCCATAAGCTGCCAGAAGTTCAAAAGATCGATCACATGCGCCGTCATACCTGATCTCGGAGAGGAAACGGCGGGTATGGCTGATGAATTCACCGGGAAGGGACATGTGAAACCAAAGCGACGAACTTGCCGCAAGCACATCCTGGCCCAGAGAGATGTCGCCGTCCTCGCTCAGTCCCCAATCAATGGCGGCACGAACGTCGTCGATATACCGGCTTCGGATATCAATGCGCGCACGGGCTGTTTTCCCTTCCCATGCTTCCTTTGTATCGGAAAAATGTGATGTGATATGTTCAGCGTGTTTTCGACGTACATTGTTGGCCTCGCCTGACGGAACCAGTTTTTCCATGGCATATTGCCGGGTGGTTTCGAGCAGGCGGTAATACATCTCACCGCCGACAGATTGCGTCATCAACATCGATTTCTCGACCAGATCGACCAGTTCATCGAAAACAGTAAGATCATCAATATCGCGGCCAGATGCGACGGCCTGGGCATCGGCAACCGTAAAGGAACTGCGAAAAACGGATAAGCGGTTTAACACTTTCCGAGCACTCTCACATAGCTGGTCATAGCTCCAGTCCAGGGTCGCCCGCAGGGTTTTGTGACGTGGAATGGCCGTTCTGCGACCCTTTGATAACAGGTCGAACCGTTCTTTCAGGCCCGCAGCAATTGCGACAGCGGTCAACGCATTCATTCGGGCAGCGGCAAATTCGATGGCAAGGGGGATGCCATCAAGCCGATTGCAAATATCCGCAACGGCGACATGGTTTTCCGGGCCCAGAACAAAATCGTTTCGAACCGACTGTGCCTGCTCGCAAAATAACTGCACAGACGGGAATGTGCCGATAAATTCCGGCGTGTTTTCGGCACCAACCGGCGGTAGTTTCAAAGGGGCCAGACGATGAATCCACTCGCCTTGTGCGCCCAGCGGTTCCCGGCTGGTGCACAGGATCATCATGTCGGGCAAGGCAAACAAAAGGCTTTCGGCAATCCGTGATACTTCCTCAAGAACATGTTCGCAATTATCGAACACCATCACGCCGGGTTTCCCCTGAAAAGCACCGATCAATGTTTCGATCAAGTCCGCCGTGGATGCCGTCACGCCCAGCGTTGTTGCGATGGTTGATGCAACACGGCCATAATTATCAATCGGCGAAAAATCGATGAAAAAGGTGGCGCTGCCGGTTCTTTGCGCGGTGACCCGCGCGACAGCGACACTAACAGTTGTTTTGCCGATGCCGCCGGGGCCGGCGATTGTGATAAGTCGACGTTTGATCAGTTCGTCAGACAAAGACGCAATGGTTTCATCGCGACCGATGATGCCCTCAATGCGCGCGGGTAAATTGATATTGGCGTGATCCCTGGTGGAGGGCGGATTTGAGGTAAAGCTATCTGCGCGGCTGACAGTCAGCGCCAGGCGGTATCCGCGGCCGGCTTCATTAACAATCAGGTGGTTCCCGTCGTTTGTCGGGCCCAGAACTTTTCGCAAGGCAGAAAGATGCACCCGGATGGCACTGTCATCGATGGTTTGATCGGGCCAGACCTGGCTTAGCAGTTCTTCGCGCGATACCAGTTCACCATTGGCGTCGGCCAAAACAGCAAGCAAACTCGCCGCCCGACCCCCCAGTTTTAATCGGACCCCGTCACGGTTCAGCGACTTGTGCGGCATTTCAAGTTCGAAGTCACCGAACTTCAGCACATAATGTTTACAATGTTCCATTTACCAAAGTCCGCCTTGCCCTGGTGCCCGAATTGCGTGCTTTTTTCATCATACCAAAAAAGCGTTCCATATTTGAGCAATTATAAAGCAATTGATTATTTTGTAACAGAGCAACAGTAAGAGACTGTTTTATTTGTTAAAATGATGTCGTTCCTGGTTCAGGGCGGTCATTGCCAATCGTCGATTTCTCCCTTATGGGGGGAATGATGCGACGGCATGAGAAGCTGGCCCTTTGGTTGGTGATCTGGTCATGCAGATTGGTATGGTCCATGTCGGATCGGCATTGGTGAAGGAGGATCGAGAGGCACTATTCTTGTTCACAATTTCAATACAAAGCAGGAGGCTGGAACGTGCGGATTTTTATATCTGTCGATATTGAAGGTGTTGCCGGGGTTTGCGAAACCTTGCAGGGGCGGCGTGGAAATCCGGAATATGAGGTTGCACGTCGCCTGATGACCCAAGAGGCCAATGCCGCGATTGCGGGTGCCTTTGAGGGGGGCGCGACCGAGGTAACGGTGGCGGATTCCCATGGGCCGATGCGTAATATCATTGCCGAAGATCTTGATGAGCGCGCACGCCTGGTTTCCGGCAAGCCCCGACCTTTGTCGATGATACAGGGGATTGAGGCGGACCATGATGGCGTGCTGTTGATCGGTTATCATGGTGCGGCATCCAGTTATGGGGTGCTGGCGCATACGGTAAGCGGCATGGCGTTTCATTCAATCGAGATTAATGGCGTGCGGGCCGGTGAGCCAACCCTGTTTGGCGGGTATGCCGCGGAAATTGGCGTACCATTGCTCGCTGTTAGCGGTGATGATTGCCTGGCAAAGGAAATTGCCGATCAGTTTCCCGCTGCCCGTAACATTATCGTTAAACAGGCATTGGGGGCATCTGCAATTAACAGCCTGTCACCCCAAAAATCTCGCGAACTGATTACCCGCAATGTCAGCGAGGTTGTGGCAAGTGCGAAATCGGCACCTGTGCAAAGCCCGTGCAAAGCGCCGCTTGCGGTATCAATCCGGTTCCACAAACAGCTTTATGCCGATGGCGCAGGGCTTTTGCCCATGATGGAACGGTGTGATGCCCATACGGTAAAATTTGTTACCGACAACCATGCCGATGCGATTAGCACGATCTCAGCCTTGTCGCTGATCGTCAACGGTTTGCAATAACCGGTTTTACGACGAATGAAATGCCGAATTCCCCATCCAGGTTATGGGGAATTCGGTTCCATCTTCAGGCCGTTTTCTGTGTGAAAAAGGCCGCGAATTCGGGTAGAATTTTGCCGCTATAGGCTGGTGTTGCCCGCCCATGCCACATGGCATTCAGCACCGCTTCCTCAACGGCTTCAACCGTGCAGTGGAAAAATGCGTTCATACAGCTTTCAGATAAAAGCTGTGCATCATATAGAACCGCACCGGACCGCGATTTTACATTCTGTGTGGAAAAGGCAACGGCAATGTCGCCGCTTTGATTTCCTAAATAACTACCAAGCCGACCCAGGGCGGCGGATGATCTCTTGCAAATTCGCGTCAGTTGCCGGGAATCAAGCGGGGCGTCGGTTGCCAGAACAATAATGATCGATCCTTTATCGGCGGGCTCAGCCTGTGCCGGGTTAAAGGATATCGGTTTTTGCCCCATGATCCGCAATTCGGATTTTTGTCCAAAATTGGACAGAACCAGTGCACCAAGGTGATAGGTGTGCTTGCTGCCTTTGCCGTTTTTACCTGGCAACCTGACCATGCGTGAGGCCGAGCCGACCCCGCCTGCATAGCCAAATGTTTTCATACCCGTTCCGGCCCCCACCGTTCCTTGGTCGAACTGGCTATTGGCAGCATCAATTGCCTTGTCAACCATGGCTTCGGAGACATGAAAGGCCTGAATGTCGTTTACAACCCCGTCATTGCATTCCAGCACAAGGGGATTAATGGTGGGCAGTTTACGCCCAACCTCGGGGTTTTGGGCGATGGTGCGTTTGATTATAGCCTTGGTGCAATCGGCCACGGCGAATGTGTTGGTCAGAATAATCGGGCTTTCAATTTCGCCCAGTTCTGCCACCTGTACCAGGCCCGCACTTTTACCAAAGCCGTTTAAAACAGCGGCCCCGGCATGAACCGGTTGTTCAAACAAATTGCCACTATGGGGCAGGATGGCCGTTACACCGGTGCGGGCCGTTTCGCCGCTATTATGGGTGAAATGACCGACGGTCACACCGGGAATATCGGTAATCAGGTTGGTCGGGCCGGTGGGATGCACCCACCAGTCCGACGCGCTGGCTATGTTTCGGAATTTTTCTGTCATGTTTTTACGGTGCAAAAGCAGGCTTATTCTTTGTCAAGTTTGGGATCGAGCGCATCATGCAAGCCATCGCCCAAGATGTTGAACGACAAAACAGTAATGAAAATTGCGATCCCGGGGAACAGGGTCAGATGCCATTCACCTGCCATCATGTAATCGCGACCGGTCGCTAGCATCGCACCCCATTCTGCGGTCGAGGGTTCGACACCGAGACCAAGGAATGACAGGCTGGTCGCCGTAATGATCGATGTTCCGATCCGCATGGTGAAATAGACGATAACGGCCCCCAGAACACCTGGCAGGATATGACGGAACATAATGATCATGTCCGATGCCCCGGCGGCACGGGCCGCTTCGACATAGGTGCTTTCCTTATGTGCAAGGGTGCCGGAACGCACAATACGGGCAAAGGCAGGGACACTGAAAATCGCCACTGCAATGATCACGTTGGTCAGGCCCGGGCCGAGAATGGCAACAATGCCAATGGCCAGCAACATACCGGGAAAAGCGAACAGAACGTCGGATACCCGCATGGTGCAGGCATCAAGCCAGCCGCCATAATACCCGGCAAAAAGGCCCGCCAGAACGCCGATCACGGCCCCGACAGAAACCGAGGTAAAGCCGATAAACATCGACAGTTTGGCCCCGTTCATCAGGCGGGCAAAAATATCGCGGCCAAATTCGTCGGTTCCGGCCCAATGCAGCGCGGTTGGTGTTTGCAGGGTGTTCATATAGTCAAAGCCATCGGGCCCGAAGGGTAAAATAACCGGGGCAAGGAAGGCAACGACATACATCAGCAGCAGGAAAAGCCCCGCCGCCACAGCAACCTTGCGTTTGGAAAAGCGTTTCCAGAATTCCTTTAAAGGGCTGGTTGCCGCTTCGTCAAGGGCCGGGGCCGCATCAATGACGATATCGGTTTGTTGCGTCATGACGGTATCCTAGCTATAGCGAATTTTAGGATTGATCAGCCCGTAAAGGACATCAACCAGAAGATTGATCAGCAGAAATTCAAGCGAGAAGATCATGATCTCTGCCTGAACGACGGTGTAATCGCGAAAGCGGATCGCATCGAGCAGCAGCGACCCCATACCGGGCCAGCGAAAAACCTGTTCAATGACAATGGAACCGCCCAGCAAAAAGCCGAATTGAAGGCCTGCCATGGTGACAACCGGGATCAGGGCGTTGCGCAGGGCATGTTTCCAAATGACGATTTTTTCCGTCAGTCCTTTGGCCCGTGCAGTACGGATATAATCTTCACGGACAACTTCAATCACAGCCGAGCGGGTAAAGCGCGCCATGATGGCGGCAACACCGGCACCCAGCGTAATCGATGGCAAAACCAGATCCGACGGGCTGTCAAAGCCACTGGTGCCAAACCAGCCCAACTGAACCGAGAAAAACTGCATAAGCAGCAGGCCAAGCCAGAAGGGCGGCATGGAAATACCCGACACAGCGGCAAACATACCGGCATGGTCGCCAATACTGCCGCGTTTAACCGCCGAAACGACACCGGAAATCAACCCGAACAGAACCGACCAGCCAAGCGAGCAAAGGGCCAGCCATACGGTTGGCATAAAGGCCCGACCGATCATGGTGGTGACAGGTTCGTGGGTGCGCAGCGATACGCCCAGATTGCCGGTCAGGATATTGCCAATAAACTGAAAGTATTGCTGATATAATGGCGCATCCAGGTTAAGGGTACGGCGAACGGTTTCGACCTCTTCCAATGTGGCAGTGTCGCCTGCAAGCACGCGGGCAGGATCGCCCGGCAGGGCGTGCACAAATAGAAAAACGAATATTGAAATTAGAAAAAGAACCGGGATAAGGGCAAAAAGCCGTCGCAGAAAATATTGAACCATTGGATGCTCTTGGTATCAGCGGTCCGGTATCACACAAAGGCGATACCGGACCCGTTGTTTCAGTCAGGCTTATTCTTCGAAGGCAGCATGAGCGTATTGCATGGTGCCATCAGGCATCGGGAATGCACCGGTCAGGCCTTTTTTGCGGCCAGCCAGGGCATTGTCCACTGCCAGCCAGACAACAGGTTTGTCTTTCCAGATTTGTTTCTGGGCAACTTCATAGGCCGCAGCACGTTTTGCCGGATCAGCTGTTTCAAGGGCATCATTGATGGCCTTGTCGACAACTGGGTTGGAATAGAACGCTTCGTTATACATGTTCGGAATCCAGCCTTCGGTTGCATAAACCGGGCGCAAGTGCCAGTCGGCATCACCGGTTGAGGGCGACCAGCCGCCAATAACCGTGTCAAACTCGGCGGTTTCCGGGGTCAAGCTTGACCCAAACAGTTTCTCGGCGCGGGTTGCGCCTTCCAGGGGAACGATTTCAACGTCAACATTGATTTGCGAAAGCTGCTGTTTGATGAACTGAAGCATGCGCACTTCGGTCGAGTTGTTACGCGCCCAAAGATTGATCTTGAAGCCATTTTCATAACCGGCTTCTTTCATCAGTTCTTTGGCCTTGGCAACGTCGGTTGACAGTGCCGGGGTCTGGGTTGCATGGAACTGCGTTGCCGGGGCAAGCGGTGAGTCCGGCACAATGGCATGGCCGCCATAAACAACCTGGGTAAAGGCCTTCTGGTCGATGGCAAGGTTAAAGGCTTCGCGGACGCGAATATCCTTGAATTCTTTGCGCATCATGTTCATGGCCATGACCCAAACTGAAATACCCGGTTTTTCAAGCACTTCGTATTTGTCGGATTCACTGACACGCTTCATCAGTTCGGCCGGAAGGATCGGCACAAACTGCACTTCGTCAGACATCAGCATGGAAACGCGGGTACCGTTTTCAGCGACCGGATAGAAAGTCACTTTATCGACTTTCGGCCATTCGGAATCCCAGTAATTTTCGTTCTTTACAACAATCAGCTTTTCGCCCGGAACCCATTCCTGGAACTTGAACGGACCTGTGCCAACCGGATGTTTTGAAATGTCTTTGCCATATTTTTCGATCGCAGCGGGGCTTTCCATCACAACTGACGGATGGGCAAGCGTGTTGATCATGGCGCCAAACGGTTTGCTCAGCTTGATCACAACCGTGTATTCATCCGGTGTTTCAACGGACTCAACCAGTTTGAACAGGCTGTGCTTTTTCAGGTTCAGGCTGGCATCTGCCAGACGGTCAAGGTTAACTTTGACGGCGGCAGCATTAAAATCGGTGCCGTCCTGAAATTTGACGCCCTGGCGCAGCTTAAGGGTGAAGGTTCTGGCATCGGTGCTGCCTTCCCAACTGGTGGCCAGCTGCGGGACCAGTTTCATATCGCCATCAAATGCGATCAGGCGTTCAAAAATGCCATTCGCGACCGAATAATCGACATTATAGTTCGAATCCTGCGGGTTCAAGCCCTGGATGATCTGGTTCAGCGCGATGGACAGGTCAGCTGCCTGCGCAGCCTGATAGGTGCCAAAGGTGCCGGCGATCATGGTTGCACCAAGGATTGCTGTCTTCAAAAGTTTCATTGTCTAATGCCTCTTTGCTGATCTATGGGATTGTTATTGTTGTTATAACCATCTTGTTTTGGATGGCTTGGACGTTTATTCCGCTGCGACAAAATGCTGTGGGGATATTTCCTGAAGGGAAAGCCGTGCGGGCGGGTTGTTAATCGACCGCACCGGGCTTGGAACTTCGCCGGTAATCAGGGGCCGGTTTTCAATCCGAAATGCCGGATCAGGGATGGGGGCTGCATCCATCAGGCGTTGCGTATAGGCATGGCCGGGATTTTCAAAAACGTTGCGGCGGCTGCCGGTTTCAACAATTTGCCCCAGATACATCACGGCAATGCGATGGCTCACGCGCTCGACAACAGCCATGTCATGGGAAATGAACAACCATGCCAGGCCGAATTTTTCCTGCAAATCCATCATCAGGTTAATCACCTGTGCCTGCACCGATACATCAAGTGCCGAGACGGCTTCGTCGGCAATGATCAGTTTCGGGTTGGTGCCAAGGGCCCGGGCGATGGCAATGCGCTGGCGCTGGCCACCGGAAAAGGCGTGCGGATAGCGCTTGGCATGTTCGGCTGAAAGACCAACCTGTTCAAGCAGCCAGACCGCCCGGTCCATGGCGTTTTTCGGGGTTTCCAGCCGGTGGATCAACATTGGCTCGCAAATGGAATAACCGACAGTCAGGCGCGGGTTAAGCGATGCATACGGGTCCTGGAAAACAAACTGGATCTGACGGCGCAGTTTTTGCAAATCGCTGTTTGACATGGCGGACATGTCCTGACCATCGAAATACAGCCGCGAAGATTGCGATTCAACAAGCTTCAATATGGATCGACCGGTTGTTGATTTGCCACAACCCGATTCTCCGACCAGACCCAGCGTTTCGCCGGGCCAGATATCAAGATCAATGCCTTCAACCGCGTGGACCCGTTTGGTGGTGCGGCCTAACAAGCCTTCTTTGATGTCAAACCGTGTGGTCAGGTCGCGCACGGAAAGCAGCGGTGGTTTGCTGTAATCAATTTCCCGGGTTGCTGCATCGGGTTTGCGCGCCAGCGAGGCTGCCACTTTTTCACCGGGAATGACAAAGCGGGCAGGCTGGTCAAGGCCCGTCATCGATCCTAGTCGGGGGACGGCTTGTAACAGGGATTTGGTATAGGGATGCTGCGGGTTGGCAAACAGCGATTTCACATCGCCTTCTTCAACCTTTTCGCCGCGATACATAACGATCACGCGATCCGCAATTTCGGAAACAACCCCCATGTCGTGGGTAATAAACAAAACCGACATGTTGTTTTCGACCTGAAGATCGCGGATCAGGCGTAAAATTTGCGCCTGAATGGTCACATCCAGGGCGGTGGTTGGTTCATCGGCCAGCAACAATTGCGGGCGGCAAGACAATGCCATCGCAATCATTACCCGCTGGCGCATGCCGCCAGAAAGATGATGGGGATAACGCTTTAACAGGTTGCGGGCATCGGGAATACGCACCTTTTCAAGCATGGCAAGCGCGATTTCGGTGGCTTCCGCACGGCGTTTTTTCTGATGGGTGATAATGGGTTCAATCAGCTGTTCGCCAATGGTGAAAACGGGGTTCAGCGACGTCATCGGCTCTTGAAAAATCATCGAAATTTCATCGCCGCGCAGGGTCCGCACGCTTTCATCATCAAGCTGGCAAATGTCGTCAAACGCGCCATTGCGACGGCGCAGTTTAATCGAACCGCTTGAGATTGAACCATTGCCAAATTCGATCAGACGCATCATCGACAGGGCTGTAACAGACTTCCCCGATCCGGATTCACCAACAATGGCAACGGTTTCACCCTTATAGACGTCAAGATCAAGGCTTTTGACGGCTTTAACGGGATCGTCGTCATTGCCAAATTCGACAGTTAGATCGCGCACCGATAAGAGGGGGGATTTCGTCTGTTCTGCCATGCAAATTTCCCTGAAGTGTTACTGGCATCATTTGGCCAAATTTGTATTGCAGGTAACGTTACTGTTTTAAAACACGTCGGGCTAAAGCTGTTTTGGCAACATGTATGCCAATTTTGCATAGTTCGGCACAGTTCCGAATATGCGGTTTTTTATCCCCGCATGATCAGGTCATTCCGGTTTGGCTGTCTGCGGATGTATCGGTTTGTGTGTTAGCAAGTGCTTATAATTATGCCCAGCCTGTATGACTCTGCCCGTGCGGCGAAAACGCGGCCTTGTTTCGTTTGAAGGCTCAGGACAATAGTGTCGGCAAATATGACACCTTTTTCCGGATTTTTGGTCGGAGTATCCTGATGACAAACCGTTTTTCTCTGGCATTGCATGGTGGTGCAGGCACCATCTTGCGGTCAAACATGACACCTGAAAAGGAAGCCGATTATCGTGCGGGAATTCGCAATGCCCTTGCCGCCGGGTATGCCGTTTTGGAAAAACACGGTACTGCGATGGATGCGGTTGTGGCAACGGTATGCGCGCTTGAAGACAATTCGCTGTTTAATGCCGGGCGCGGAGCGGTTTTTACATCAGAAGGCAAACAGGAAATGGACGCGGCCGTGATGGACGGCGCGACGCGCAAGGTTGGGGCGATTGCAGGTGTGTTTGGCCCGCGTAATCCGGTCCGGGCGGCGCGTGCCGTTATGGATCATACCGATCATGTTTTCTTTAATGGTGCTGCGGCGGTTGAAATTGCGAAAAAGGCCGGTTTACCTTTTGAAAATGAAGACTATTTTCATACCGATGCGCGCTGGCAGGCATTGCAGGAAACCCTGCATTTACGGGCGCAAGGCAAGGAAAGCGATGATCCCGCCCGCCGACATGGCACGGTCGGGGCGGTTGCCCGCGACATGGACGGCAATTTGGCGGCGGCCACCTCAACCGGCGGCATGACGGCAAAGGCACCGGGCCGCATTGGCGATACACCGGTGATCGGGGCCGGGACATTTGCCGATAATGCAAGCTGTGCCGTTTCCGCAACCGGCCATGGCGAGGTATTTATTCGGTATTGTGCGGCGCATGAAATTTCCGCGCGGATGCGCTTTGCGGGTCAGTCACTGGCAGATGCAGCAGAATATGTCGTGATGGAAGATTTGGCCAAAAATGACGGATCTGGCGGGTTGATTGCGGTTGATAAACTTGGAAATATCACGATGCCCATGAACAGCGAAGGTATGTATCGCGGGTGTGTGACAGAGGATGGCGCCTTTAACGTCTTTATTTATGCCGATGAATAGCTTCGTGCAGGTGCGGGTTTATTCGTCGGTAAGGGCGGCCCATAATTTCCGGGTGATGGACCGCTTGGTATCGGTTTTGCGGTAAATTTGAATATCCAGTTTATGCGACCAGCTATCAGCTTTGATTTCGACCAGTTCGCCGCGCTGTATTTCACCTCTGGCGCAGCTTTCCGGCACCATTGTTAACGCGCCAAATTCAAGCGCCATACGTTTGACAAATTCGGAGGTGGGGCTTTCGCTGATTTTCTTGAATTTTTTGCGCGACTTGGGGTTTTGCAAAAACATCAGAGATTCAATTTCGGCGAAATAGCCACTTTTTGAATAGCCGATAAAGGGAATTTCGGTGTCCCGCTCCGGGTGTAACAGCGGTGTTTTGCCATCCTGGGCAAAGGGCGAAACAAGGATCATTCTTTCGCGCGCCAGGGTCAGCGCCTTGAACTGTGTGGTATCAAACAGGACAGGCGCATCCGGGCTGCAATATTGCAGAACAAAATCAATATCACCATCGGCAAGATGGCGAACCATATCGTGAAAATTTTCTGTCATGATATGGCTGGTAAAGGGGCCTATTTTTTCCTGAATGTTTTTTAACCAGGCGGGGATAAAGCTGATGCTAAGTGTGCTTGCTGCCGCAATGCGGATATCGGGGCGTTCAGTATGTTGTAACTGGTGAAACTGGGCGCGGTCGCGATAAATGTCGTGCAGGACGGTTTCTGCTGTATCGCGAAAAAGCCGCCCTTCTTCGGTCAAGGTGATCGGGTAGGTGCGCCGGTCAATCAGGTCGGTGCCAAGCCATGTTTCAAGGGCGCGAATACGACGACTGAATGCAGGTTGTGTAACGTTGCGTTCTTTGGACGACCGGGAAAAATTACGAGTGCGCGCCAGCGAAACAAAATCTTCCAGCCATTTTATTTCCAATTGGTTTTCCTTCTTGCACCTGTGAAACCCGATAGCCGCATTTCGCCAGGGTTTATCAATCAAACACCGGCATCGATACGGTACATTTCACCGACAGATAACGCCATTCACATGTGCGATGCAACATGCAACGTTCATGCTTGTGCGGCCTGCCTGTGATCAGGGTTAATATTGCTTTGTTTGCAAGGATGTGGCGTTTCGCAGCGGTTCAGTTTATCGATTATGTGCCCGATATATTGCCGCAGGCCATAGGTCAGTTCTGCATCAAGAAGGATACTTTAATAGATGAACAGCCGGACAACAAACTTGTCCGGCTGCTTAAGTTAGGTTTGCAAGTACCATGGAATAACTGATGCGCAGATTTTATAGATTATCGGTTACAGCTTTGCCAAAGTCGCTACATGACAGGTTTCCGCCCAGGTCTCTGGTGCGGGTTCGCGGGTTTTCCAGCGTTTTGATGATAGCGGCATCAAGTTTAATGGCTGCGTTTTGCAAATCGCTGCGGCCGGTTTGTGTTCCCTTCCAGTCCAACAATAGAACCGCCGATAGCAGGAGGGATACCGGATTGGCGATATCCTGACCGGCAATATCAGGGGCAGAGCCGTGTGATGCCTGCGCGATTGCGTTTTGATCCCCGACATTAAGGGACCCGGAAAGACCAAGCCCTCCGGCCAATTCGGCGGCCTCGTTTGATAAAATATCACCAAACATATTTGTTGTGACGATCACGTCAAAAGCATCGGGCGTTCTGATCAGAAGAGATGCCATGGCATCGACATGTTCGTCGCGAACTTCAAGTCCACCTTGCAGTGCAGCAGCCTTTTTAGCTTCGGCCAGAAACAACCCGTCGCTAAGTTTCAGGACATTGGCTTTATGCACAATTGTTAAATGTTTGCGGCGCTTTGCTGCCAGTCCTGCCGCAAAGGCCGCCACGCGATAGCTTCCCCCGCGTGTAACCTTGCGCATGGCAAGGGCAAGGTCTTCTGTCGGCATGACCTCGCCGGTGCCTGCGAACATGGTGCGGTCGGCATAGAAACCTTCCGTGTTTTCACGCACAATAACCAAATCCATGCCTGGCGTACGTGCCAGAAGCCCGCTTATGGCGCGCGACGGTCGCACATTGGCATAAAGATCCAGCTTGATCCGCAATGCAGCAGAGGGATTGATCCCGCCTTGTTCGGCAGGCGGATAATGTGCGGTGTCGACCGGGCCCAGGATGGTCATATCGGTATTGCGGACCCGCTCGATCAAATCAGGCGTGATTGTGACACCATGTTTTTCCAGGGATGAAAAACCGACATCCTCTTCGGTAAAGTGAAGGCCAAGCGACAGGTTGTGATCAATTTTCTCAAGGACGGTTCGGGTTGCCGCCGTTATTTCCGGCCCGATCCCGTCGCCGGGTAAAAAAAGAACCTTCATTAAGCCACTACCTTTTTCATAATGTTTCCCGAGACCAGAACCTTGCCTTCAAACAAACGTCGCGCCGTACGGACCACCCCGCCGGAAATGACAGAGAGATTGGGGCCTGATCCGTCAATTGTCAGTTCTACAGCGATCTTGCCGCTGGGATGTTCAATCTGAATCCATTGCTGCGGCATTGCCTTCAGGTCGATCATGCCGTCAGCAACGCTGCCCGAAAGCGATGCGCAACTGGCAACACAAATTGCCCCGGTTACGGCATGGGTTGCGTGGCAATTATGGGGGACAAAATAGCGCGATGTGATGTCTCCGCCCTGGGTTGGTTGTGACAAAATAGCCATTTTGGGCACCACCTTGCCTGTGCAATCTCCCAGTCCCATCAAGTCGGAGGCTTTGCGCCGGATCGCTTCCATCCGGGCCAAAAGATCGGTATTGCCATCAAGTTCCGCCTTGCTTTCATGACCGGTCAGGCCAAGGTCGTGTGCGCGAAACATCACCATGGGAACGGCAACATCGATGCAGGTTACTTCCACCCCGTCGATATAATTGATCGGTTTTCCTGTTGGCAGCAGCCGACCTGTTTTGCTGCCCATGACGTTTTTGAAACGAAGGATCAGGGGGGCGGCAGTGCCTGGAACGCCATCTATGGCGGCATCGCCGTTATAGGCGACCCTGCCGCCTGGTGTTGCCACCAGCGCATCGACAAGGGCGCCAACATTGCGGTTGTAGATACGAACCAGCGTTTGATCCCCGGTAATGGGCACCAAGCCTGCTTCAATTGCAAACGGTGCAACGGCGGCGGTCATATTGCCGCAATTGGGGTTCACATCAACCTCTGCCCGGTCAATTGCCACTTGCGCAAACAGAAACTCCACATCGGCGTCCGGTCTGCTGGAGGGGGCAACGATACAGGATTTGCTGGTTAATGTGTCGGCCCCGCCAATTCCGTCGATCTGGCGTTTGTCTGGCGAGCCCATCGCGGCAAGCAATATCTGGTCGCGCAGGGCAACATCATCTGGAAGGTCACTTTCGAGAAAAATCGGGCCTTTCGACGTTCCGCCGCGCATCATGACACAGGGGAGCGAATATTGATCATTCAATATCGGGGTATTTTTCATAATGCTCACCCTAACGGCCAGGGAAGTTCAATCAGGTCCTGAAGCAGGCCACCTGGAAAATCGAGAACCAGCGACCAGGCCAAAAAGCACAAACCGCCAATCGCGATGGTTGTTAGCAGAAGGGTTCGCGCCCAGGCCGCACCGGCCTTTAGGCGAAGAAAGGCAACAAAAAAGCCGATAATGGCAATCAGGAACCCGAATAGCGCGGTTCCGGCGACCAGCCCGCCAATCCAAAGCACATAGTGCCAAAGGCTTGCTGTCGGTTTTTCTTCGTGTTGTGCCAATTCGAATTCATGATCGAAATTCGCACCATGTGACGGGGATGCTGTGACCAGTTGCCAGATCAGGATGGCCGTAACCACAAACATGACAATCGAAACAGAACCGGTAAAGACGCTGCCAAGAAATGAATGCTGGGTTGCATCCCATATGCCGAGGGCGAAAATCAAAAGGATTAGCCCGGCAAACAAAATTTGCGGTGTCCGATTTGGTGTATGGGAATGGCTGCTTTCTTCTTCCTCGACCGGATTGACCGGGTGTTTGCGCATTCCCATCAGAATGGAAATGACTGTCAGCGCCAAAATGATCATTACGCCTGGGCGCACCAGAAAACCCCAATCATAGAATTGTAAGGCCTGATACAGATAAGTTTCGGTGTTGGATGCGAGGACAAAACCAATCAGAAATGCCGGGCGCGGCCACCCAAAACGTTTCATCAACACGCCGAAAACCCCGAGGGCCAACAGGGCGACCATGTCGGAAAGGGAACGTGTTGCCTGGAATGCGGCAAAACAGATAACAGTGATCATAAAGGGCGCAAGATAGCCGTATTTGATCGTCGTCAACCGCGAAACAAAAGGCGACAGCAAAAGCGCGCCACCCGCACCAACCACGTTGGCAATCGCCAAAGACCAGATAATTGTATAGGTAATGTCAAGGTCGCGACCAACCATGGCCGGGCCTGCTTCAAGACCAATCAGCACCATGCCGCCCAGAAAAACGGCCATGCTGCCCGAGCCGGGAATACCAAATAACAAGGTGGGGACAAGCCCGCCGCCTTCTTTGGCATTGTTTGCACTTTCCGGTGCCAGAACGCCGCGAATGTCGCCTTTCCCAAACTGGGACTTGTCCTTGGCCGTTTGCACGACATGGCCATAGGCGATCCAGTCAACCACACTGCCGCCAAGCCCCGGCAATGCACCAACAATGCTGCCAAGTACGGCACAGCGCAGACATAGCCATTTATGGCGGATCATATCACGAACGCCATCGCGCCAACCCGACCCCAGCGTGCCATTATCTGAAATCGAGCGGTTTTGTCGGCAGAGATCAATGATTTCGGGAAAGGCGAACATACCCAAACCGACAATGACCAGCGGCAGACCATCCATCAGATATACGGAATCAAAGCTCATGCGGAGCTCGCCGGTTGCAGGTGCCCCGCCAAGCGCACCCAATAACAGGCCAAGACCGGCTGCAATCACGCCTTTGGGCAGGCTTTTACCCGCCAGCACGCCAACCATCGACAGGCCAAGAACCGCCAGCATAAACAATTCAGCCGACCCGAACGCCAGAATGAGCGGCCTTGCAATGACAACAAAGCCAGTCAAAATAACGGCCCCGACCAGCCCGCCGACCAGGGATGCCGAAAATGCGGCACCAAGGGCGCGCGCACCATGCCCTTTTTTTGCCAAAGGAAATCCGTCCAGCACAGTTGCCTGTGATGCACTTGACCCCGGAATGCCCATTAGAACGGATGTAAAGGTATCTGACGTCGGGATAACGGCCACCAGGCCGATCAGCATGGCAAGCGCTGAAATCTGGTCCATGCCATAGATAAATGGCAACAGAAGCGACAGCCCGACAATTCCGCCCAGCCCTGGCAGGATGCCGACAATCATTCCCATCCCAACACCCAAAAGCAGATACATCAAATGTTGGGGCTGAGTGAAATGAGACAATGCTGTCATCATTGCATCAAGCATTTAAAAAACTCCGGTAAAAGGCAAAGTTCACCTGTTCCCTGCAAGCGACCAGAAGGTCGGCGGGTGAGAAAAAGAGGGGGTGGACAATGCCCACCCCGGATCAGGAAAAGGGAGACTTCAGGGTTTCAGTTTTAGAACTGAACCGAATATTTTTCGGTCAGCCATTTTTGAACCCATGCGCGCGCATCGTCAGGAACATTGACGGCCTGACGGAAAATGCGCTCGGCAGGTTCCCCGACAATTTGCTTGTATTTGCCAAGGGTGGCTTCGCGGTCGGCGAGAAAGCTTTCATCTTCGGTTGCGGCCTGTGCTGCGGCACGATAGGCCTCAACGATATTTTCAGGCGTATCTTTTGGCAGGAAAACCATTTTCTGTGCCGGAAACCCGGCGATGAAAAAGGCTTTATATGCTTCCCAGGCCGGACCAGAGGGTTTTTTACCCTTCATCATTTCATAAGCTTCAGGGAAGCTTGGCAGATCAGGAAACGAGGGGTCACGGATAATATTGCCATCGTCATCCATGGCACCCCACGAGAATAGTGGCACGGCACTGCCAATATCGACCAGCGGGGTCACATTGTTGATAAACGCGGAAGAGGTTTGATAGTCGATATTGACTTCGCCACGTTCAAAGGCAAGACGACCTGCACCACGGCCCTTCATGCCAAAGACGGCATCAACTTCAAGGTCGAGAAGGTCGAACGCAAGTAACGGCACAAGATCAAGCGAGGTTGCGCCCTGGCTGCCATAGCGCAACCGAACACCTTCCAGTGCTTTGATATCTGCCGCTGATTTAAGGCCAAGCTCGGCATTCACATAAACGACACCACCTGTCGGTGATGCCAGCACGACGCGCCAGTCGCGCATTTCATATTGAACCCGCTTGTCGCGAAGCAAATACGGAAACTGTGTCGATCCTGATGTGCCAATAGCTGTCAAGCCGTCGTGTTTGGCCCGTGCTTCAAACTGATTGGCCCCGGAAGTGGAGCCGCCACCTGGAATATTTTTAACAACCACAGTCGGTTTTCCGGGTAGGAAAACACTGAAATAAGGGGCCCAGAAACGCCCCCATGTATCTGTTCCGCCGCCTTCTCCGAACGGAATGATCAGTTCGACACGCTCGCCTGAAAAGTCGGCTTCCTGCGCCATCGCGGTTCCAGAAAGGCCAAAAACAACTGCCGCGGCAGCACATGCAGCCTTAAGTGAGTAATTAACAGTTCGTCCCCATAGCATTAGGCATTCCCTCCAATAATATTGTTATCTCTCAATCAGGAGGATGCGAACGGCACATGCGATGTACAGACAAACGATTTCCTCCCGATCAGGCGTTCGGCTGTTTTTGTTATTCCGGTCATTGCCGGAGCCGCCGTATGCCTGTGGAATGAAATCTAGTCGATAAATGCTGTCAGTTTGCTGTCGATGTTATAATTTTTAATTTCCGAACTGTTTTTCGGTGTTATCTAGGAAAGATGCGTATTCTTATCATTGAAGATAACCTTATTTTGGCCGATAAAATTGCCGCGGCGATGCGGCAAATGGATCATGCTGTCGATCTGGTGCATGATGGCGAAGATGCCTTGCGGCTTGTTTTGCAGGAAACCTTTGACCTTTTAATTCTGGATTTGTCGCTTCCGGGCATGGACGGGCTGGAAATTTTAAAGACCGTGCGGGTTCGTAAAATCAATTTACCTGTTATGATATTGACCGCGCGGGGAAACCTGGATGAACGGGTTGCCGGTCTGGATGCCGGGGCCGATGACTATATGGTTAAACCATTCGAGATTTGCGAACTTGAAGCACGTGCGCGTGCGCTGCTGCGTCGGAATGTCGGGGTGCGAAACCCCAATATCTCGGTTGGGAAACTGGTCTTTAATTCGATTGACCGATCCGTAAGCGTAAACGGCGATTTTGTTGCCTTAACCCCCCGCGAACGCGGGGTATTGGAAGTTTTATTGCTAAATATCAGTCAAGTGATCAGCAAGGAAAAAATCGCGCTGCATTTGTTTGGTTTTGACGATGAGGCCAGTGTGAAATCGATCGAGCTTTATATCAGTCGATTGCGTAAAAAAATTGCACTGGCCGATGTTGAAGTGCGGACAATTCGCGGCCTTGGTTATATGATTGACGAATGACGGAAAATATTAAGACGACGTCCCTGCGCGCAAGGCTTTTGTTGTGGCTTTTGTTGCCAGGGCTGATCATGGCATTTGGTCTGCTTGCCAAAAATTATCTTTCGGTTAGTGAAGTCGCGAACCGTATTCAGGACCGCCTTTTGGTCGCACTGGCTGTTACAATTTCCGAACATGCGATTAAATCAAGTGGCGACCTTTTATCTCGCGATATCGAACTGTTACTTGAGCAATTTACCCGCGAGAATACCTATTACAGGGTGCAGGGGCCAGATGGTGCCTTTGTGACCGGAGATTTCGGCCTGCCGCGTGCCGCCAAAGACCTGGTTTTGCAACCGGGTGTTCCGCATTTTTACAATGCTAATTATCGGAACGAGGATGTGCGTGCAGTGGCGATGAAATATCTGGTGTCGGATCCATCGTCGAATATTCACGGATGGGTCACGATTGATGTTAGTCAGACCCGCCGACAACGCGACACCCTTATTCATGATGAATTAATGGGATCGAGCACTGATTATCTGGTTTTGATGTTTATCAGCGGCGTTTTTGCATGGATCGGCGTAACGCATGGTCTTGCCCCCCTGCAACGTTTGCAACAGGCCATTCGCCGCCGATCTACCGATGATTTACGCCCCATCCGCCATGTGATGCCCAAAGAAGTGACCGATGTGGTGATGTCGCTTAATGCATTATTGGCCCGTCTTGAAAGTTCGATCACGGCCAATCAACGCTTTATTGCCGATGCGTCGCATCAATTACGGACACCGTTGGCAACCGTGCAGGCCGAGGCAGAGTGGGCTTTGCGCAATACCCGGAACGATGAAGACAGACAGGCACTTGAACGTATCGTTCATCAAACGCGCCAGACCGCTCGGCTGACCTCGCAGCTTTTAAATCTGGCCCGTGTCTCGCCCGAGGGACGCAAGGCCAGCTGTTACGAGAAGATTGATCTTCTAAGGGTTGCGACCAATGTGACATCGGAAATGTTGCGATCTGCCGCCCGCCATAACGTTGATCTGGGCTTTGAGGATCAAAGCGAGGGCCTTAGCTGCGACATTGAAACCGGTAACGAGGTGCTGTTGCATGAAGCACTGGCGAACCTGATCGATAATGCGATTACTTATTGCCCGGCGGGCTCTGTGGTCACCGTCCGGGTGATTGGCAGTGGGGCCGCATCGGGCCCGATGCTGGAAGTTGAAGATAACGGGCCGGGTATCCCCGAGAAAGACCGGGACGCCGTTCTTGAGCGGTTTGTCCGTCTTGATAGCAATAATAAACAAGGTTCCGGTCTTGGCCTTGCCATTGTCAAGGAAGTCGCCGAGGCGCACGAGGCGATTTTAAGCCTTGAAGACGGGCCAAATGGCAGCGGATTGCGGGTCCGTATTGCTTTTCGTTAACAGTTATAACGTCTGACGCAATAAGGACCCGCGTTTGATGACCGGCAACCATTCTGGCGGCTTTAGGATTGATTTTTGCTGTTGCAGACACCGACAATCGCTTTGTGGTCATTCTTTTCAACCGCAAAAACAATCAGTGCAATCAGGCGATAAAAACCGTGGACGAACTTTCCGTAAGGCATCGACAGAAACAGGGTTAAAACCACGCCCAGATGAAGGCATAGGGTCATACCAACATATGAGGTGTCGCGAACAATCATCAGGCCAAGCCCGGTTATGCTGGTAAGCAATAAAAGGATGAGGAAACTGATATCCATGCCTTTGTTGGTTTTGCCTTTTGGCGCTGCATCGGCCTTTCTTTTAAGCGCAAGCAGACCGACGGGGCCGATGATGAGACCCAGACCACCAACAATACCAAACAGTTTAGGCAGGCTTAGAAACCCGTATGGTGCTTGCAAGTTAAAGCCGTAATGCATGATCGTACCCGACGATGTCGCCGCAAAACACAACATGAAACCCCAGAACGTCATCTGATGGAACCAGCGGCGCGCCATCGACGGGGTTTCATCGGGATAAGAACATCCCTGTCCGTTGCCACCATCAAGATATTTTAGCGACAAGGCATCTTTTATTCCCTGATAGACTTGGGGATAATCAAGTTTCAGTGGGCTTGGCAGTTGCATTGTGCGCCAAAATTTGGCGGTTGATGCGACCAGTGCCAGCAAAACGAAACCACCAACAGCGCCAAACAGCGCGGCGAGAATATTGTGGGGAATCACACCGTAAAAGGCAGTATCGTGAACGGCAAAAAAGTCGGCACCGGTTAAAAGAACGGTTGCAGCAAAGAACGCGGTGATGACCACAATTGACAACAGGCTGACCCACAGGCCGTTATTAACAAACAACTTGCCCATGAAGCCAGGCCAGGCATAAATGCCATAGTTTTCCTGGCGCAGTTCAGCCATGGCAGCAGGCACATTAAGCTGGAATTCGTGCGGAGGAGCATATTGGCAATTGTGATAGCAGGCCCCGCAATTATGGCAAAGATTGGCCAGGTAATCGACGGTATCGGCATTAAATTCCAGGCGCAGTTCCATCGCCTGGAAAACAGCACAATGGCCCTCGCAATAGCGGCACGCGTTACAGATGGACATCACCCGTGCGGCTTCGGTTGTTTTATCGGTTGAGCGCATAATCAGCAGCCTCGCTTCCTGCAATTCGTCCAAACACATTGCCAATCGTCATGCCGATGCCAGCCAAATATCCTTGGCCCAGCACGTTTCCGGCCATGATTTCGCCTGCGGCATAGATGTTGCGGCTTAGGGTGCCATCAGCCATTTTCATGCATGCTTTTTCGCTGACTTCGACGCCGAGATAGGTGAATGTTATGCCCGGGCGCAGGGAATAGGCACTATAGGGGGGCTGATCAATGCGGCGGGACCAGTTGGTTTTGTTAACGGTCAGTCCGCTGGTGTGAAGACCGTCCAGTGTTGTGTGGTCAAAATCACCGGGTTGAACCGCGTTGTTGAAGTTCGAAACAGTTTGCGCCAACACATTCGGATCCAGGCCGATTTTTTCGGCCAGTTCTTGAATGGTATTGGCAATAACGGCGGGGAATACCGGGGGCATGAAGCCGCCTTTGGCTTTTTGGTCTATAATCACATGGGCGACCTGGCCGGGCTGATCCGCGACCAGTCGCCCCCAAATGGCATAGCGTTTCGGCCAGAAATCCTCTCCCTCGTCGTAAAAACGCTTGGCATTTTCATTGACGACAATACCAAGCGATACACAATCAACACGGGTGCAAATGCCGCCATCAAATTTTGGCGCACGCCCGTCAATGGCAACGGCATGGCACTGATTGGGTTCACCGATCTGGCTGGCACCATGATCGAGCAACATCCTTAAAAGATCGCCCCGATTATAAGGCGTGCCGCGGATCAGGAAATTTTCTGCGATGTCGCCCCAGGCTTCTTTCAGCCATTCAATATTGGCTTCAAATCCGCCTGCAGCCGCAATAAAGGCCGTGGCGGACACCGTGTGCTCCCCGATGCGAAGGCTTTTGAATTCGCCATTCTGGATGTCGATGCCGGTTACCATTGCGTCATAATGAACTTCAATGCCCAGTTTTTCAGCGTGGCGATAAAGTGCATTTAGCAGCTGTTTTCCACCTCCCATGAAAAACGCGTTTGTGCGGCCCAGGTGTAATGTGCCGCCAAGGGGTGGTTGAAACTGCACGCCCCTTTCTTCAAGCCAGCCGACCGCCTCGGCCGATTTGCGCAACGTCATGCGGGCAAGTTTTTCATTGGTTTTGCCCTTGGTGACGCGCATCAGGTCTTCCCAATATTCAGCTTCGTCATATGTGCCGCTTAGCACAGATAGCGGACCAACATGCAGGGGACGCAGATTGCGGGTATGGCGGGTATTGCCGCCCCGATAGGGTCGGGGTGCCCCTTCAAGCAGGCAGACACGCGCGCCCTTTTCGGCCGCGACGATGGCGGCAATGAGCCCGGCTTGCCCGCCGCCCGCGACAAGGACATCGTAATGGTCATGGAGTGTTTTCACGAAGGCGTCACCTTTTAGTGTTTTTCTGGATACTCTTGTATACAATTGTTCACAAACTTGTAGTTTGAAGACGAATGTGTCAAGTTCAAACAGATAAAAACAATCAAGGTATCTGTTCATGAGCTCTGATTCCGTCGATAAACAGCCCCGCGGCGAAGTCGCCTACCGGAAGCTTCTGGCAGCCATCCAGCATGGAGAACTCAAACCCGGGACGCGAATCCGCGAGGTGGAGGTGGCGGAAAGGTTTGATATCAGCCGCACGCCGGTGCGTGATGCAATTCGTCGTCTTGAAAGTGACGGGCTTTTGATTCATGTGCCGCGCCACGGGGCCGTTATAAAGGAACTCGATCATCGCGAAGTGATCGAACTTTATGAAATCCGCGAGGTGCTTGAAGGTACGGCGGCACGCTATGCGGCGCGTCACGCATCAGAGCTGGAAATAGCCGAGCTTGAGGACTTAAACGAGCTGATGCTTAAAAACAGTCAGGATCAGATAAAGGTCGCCGAAATTAACCGGCTGTTTCACCAGGCGTTATATCGGACTGCAAACAACCGTTATTTGATTGCTGCGCTTAATTCCCTGTCAAATTCAATGGCGCTTTTGGGCGGCACAACGTTGCAATATGACGGGCGCCCGCAAAGTGCGTATGCGGAACATAGCGAGATCGTTGATAATATTCGCAACGGCAATGCCGATGCCGCTGATACCGCAGCGCGCCTTCATATTCGCAATGCGCAAAGGTTGCGCATCAAACTGTTGCGCAACGCCCGGCAGGAAGATCCTCAAGTGACGTCATAATATACGATAAAAAATGTGGTCCTGAAACGCGTAAGGCCCTGCGCTCAGATAATGGCAGGGCCTTACGATGATTCTACCGTAACAACGAGGCGTTTTCAGGCGTTTTTAGACATTGTAAGGGCAAGATCTTCGATCATGTCTTCCTGGCCGCCAACCATGCCGCGACGGCCCAGTTCAAGCAACAAATCACGTGCCGGGATGCCGTAGCGTTTTTCAGCCCGTTCTGCAAAAAGCAGGAATGATGAATAGACACCGGCATAACCAAGGACGAGTGATCCGCGATCCACGCGGATCATGCGATCCATCATCGGCACAACAAGGTCCTCGGCGGCGTCCATGATTTTGAACAGGTCGATGCCGGTTCCGACCCCCATGCGTTCAAACACCGCCACGAGAAGCTCGGTTGCGGCATTTCCTGCACCTGCACCAAGCCCGGCAATGGCACCGTCAATACGGTTGGCCCCCGCCGTAACGGCTGCGACCGAGTTGGCAATGCCCATGCCCAGGTTGTGGTGCCCATGGAAACCAAGCTCGGTTTCGGGCCGAAGGGCGGCACGGATGGCGGAAATGCGGTCGGTGACATCGTGGGGCAGCATATGACCGGCGGAATCCGTACAATAAATGCAGTTCGCGCCATATCCTTCCATCAACAGGGCCTGTTCGACCAGTTTTTCCGGGCTGGCGCGATGTGCCATCATCAGAAAGCCCACGGTATCCAACCCGGTTTTGGCGGCAAAGGTAATATGCTGTTCGGCGCAATCGGCCTCTGTACAATGGGTGGCGATACGCACACCGGCGATACCGCAATCCATTGCCCGCTTAAGCATATCAATGGTGCCAATACCCGGCAGCAAAAGTGCCGAAACCCTGGCGTTTTTAAGATGCGGGATCACAGCCGAAAGATATTCCTCGTCGGTTGCGGCCGCGAAACCATAATTGAGCGATGCGCCGCCCAGACCATCGCCGTGGGTGACTTCGATCCATGGCATTCCGGCGTCGTCGGCGGCTTTGGCCACCTCGATCATCTGACTGATTGAAATCTGGTGGCGTTTGGCATGCATGCCGTCCCGCAGGCTCATTTCGTGAAGCGTTATTTTACGTCCCTGGATGCTCATCTGTCTCTCCTCAGCCACGTTCTGGCAACGTGAACGCACCGCAATCGGCCTGTTCAGCAAAAAGTTCGGCAGTCCGAAGGGCGGCCGCCGTCATGATGTCCAAATTGCCCGCATATTTCGGCAAGAAGTCGCCCAATCCTTCGACCTCGAGATAGATCGATACCCGGTTACCGTCGAAAACCGGCCCGTTCACCAGTTTGTATCCCGGGACATATTTTTGAACTTCAACCACCATCGCGTTGACACTGGCGATGATTGCGGCCTGATCGGGCGCGCTTTTTGTCAGCACATGCACCGTATCACGCATCAAAAGCGGGGGTTCTGCCGGATTGACGATAATAATCGCCTTGCCGCGCTTGGCCCCACCGACTTTCTCGATTGCTGCCGCCGTCGTCGCGGTGAATTCATCAATGTTTTTACGGGTACCGGGGCCGATGGACCGCGATGACACAGCCGCAACGATTTCGCCATAATCAATTGGCTGCACGCGTGAAACAGCCGCAACCATCGGGATGGTGGCTTGACCGCCGCAGGTCACCATATTGACGTTCATTTCCTTGCTTTTGGCATGGTCGGCAAGGTTAACCGACGGAATGCAGAATGGGCCAATCGCGGCGGGTGTGAGATCCACCATGATCACGCCAAGCGCGTTCAACTTGCGCGAATTTTCTGCATGAACGTAGGCCGACGTCGCATCGAAGGCGACCCGAATGTCGTCGGCGATGACATGTTCAAGAACCCCGTCAACACCGGTTGCGCAGGTTTTAATGCCCATTTTGGCTGCCCGTTTAAGCCCTTCTGATGCCGGATCGATCCCGACCATCCAGACAGGCTCAACCCAGTCGGACCGGTTCATTTTCATCAGAAGATCGGTGCCGATATTGCCTGGCCCTATGATGACGGCCCGCAATTTCTTCGTCATTTTACATATCCTTTAATATCAAGTTACATTCCAAAGAAGGCAGGCAGTGCCAACGTGAGGGCCGGTATGTAGGTTACGATCATCAAAACCATGATCATGAGCAGTGTCGGTATGATTGCCCCCTTGATCACGGTTTCCAGGGTCAGATCCGCGACACGTGCTGCGACAAACAGGTTCACCCCGACGGGGGGTGTAACCATGCCAATGGCAAGGTTAATGATCATCATGATCCCGAAATGCTCGGCACTGACACCTAGCGCTGTCACCAGCGGCAATAAAATCGGCGTCAGAATAATGATGGCAGCAATCGTTTCCATGAAGGTGCCAACGACCAGCAAGACAACGTTGATCGCCAGTAACAGAATCCATGTTTGATCCACGGTGGATGTAATGGCATTGGCGAGCATGACGGGCACGCCTTCGATTGCCAGTGCGCGACCAAAAATGGTGGCCGTTGCAACGATCAGCATGATGGTGGCCGATGTCAGGGCTGATCCGGCGAATATCCGGTACAGTTTTTTAAAGCTGAGTTCCCGGTAAACAAAGGCCCCGACAAATAGCCCATAGATGACACCGACAGCCGCGGCCTCGGTCGGGGTGAAAATACCGCCATAGATACCGCCCAGAATGATCACGGGTACCATCAAGGCCCATTTGGCATCGTTGATGGTTGCCAATATTTCCTTGCGGGAGGGATGATAATCGCTTGGGGTTTGTCCATCGGCGCGCGATTTCCACCACGCATAGGCGATCAGTGTGAGGCCAATCAGCAACCCGGGAAGCACGCCCCCCATAAACAGCTTTGAGACCGACACGTTGGCCGATGTCGCATAAATGACCATCGGAATAGAGGGGGGAATGATAACACCAAGTGACCCGGAAGATGCGATAAGCCCGGCTGAAAAGCCCTTTTTATACCCGTCTCTTGCCATTGCGGGCAGCAGAATGGTGCCAACAGCCGCCACCGTTGCCGGGCCAGACCCGGAAATGGCGGCAAAGAAAATGCACGTTACAACCGCAATAATGGCCATGCCGCCGGTATAGCGGCCAAATAAAAGGCGTGCGACATTGATCAGGCGCTGGGACAATCCGCCTTGTCCCATCAGATCGCCAGCAAGAATAAAGAACGGGACCGCCATCAATGGAAAACTGTCAATTGATGTAACCAGCACCTGCGGCACATAGCTGCCGGAAACCTTGCCAGATACAATCAGTGCAACAGTTGAGGCAACACCAAGCGATACTGCAATCGGAACCGAGATAAAAAGAAAAACAGCCAGCAGGCCGAACAGAATGAGAGAGATCATTGCATCTCTCTTTCAGTACCGTTGCGTACCGCGCAGAAGATGGATTGCGCCAGGCGCACCAGCACCATGACAAAACCGGTAAACGGTGCAAGATAGACAAACGCCATTGGCATACCAAGCGATGCGGATTTCTGACCAAAACGAAAGGTTTTCTCGATCAGGAACCAGCCTTGATACATCGCGTAACAGACAAAAGCGGCAAAAATGGCATGTGTGAGGATGCGTAAATAAATCTGCCCTTGTGCAGGTAACAGATCGGCAAACATGGTCACACGAATGTGCGCGTTTTTACGAATGGCGTAAGCGACACCGGTATAAGTCATCCAGATAAACAAATACCGGGCCAGTTCTTCCGACCAGGACAAAGACGCCCCCATCACATAGCGCATGAAAATCTGGATACCGATGAGGAATGTCATCATGGCCATCAGGGCTACGGTGAAGGCCTCTTCAAAATGCTCATCAACAAGTTTAAGCATAAATCCCTCCCTTGCCAGCCGATCAATGATCAGGGTGACTGCTGTGGATCGATCCGCCATCTGGCGGTTTTGAAACAGGGACTGGAAAAAGGGTAGGGCGCCGCATAACGACGCCCTGCTTTTGTCAGGTGATTACTTTTGGGTCGCGGCAAGCAGGCGATCGACAAGATCAGCACCGGCTTTTTCTTTGACGAGCTCAGCAATCGGAGCCGCTTTTGTGACAAACAAAGACAGTTCTTCGGGCGTCAGGGTGGTGAACTTTACGTTTGTCATCGCCGCTTCGGCTTTGTCGTCCGCTTCCTGTGCCAGTTTGCGTTGGTAGGCAGTTGCGTCTTTGACGGCTGCATCAAAAATTGCACGGTCTTCGGCACTTAATGTTGCCAGCTTGTCCGGGCTTGCCAGAAGCGGCCACGGTGAATAAATATGATTGGTTTTGGTGATGAAACTCTGAACTTCGTTGAACTTCATGTCATAGAAAAGGTTGATCGGCCCTTCCTGTGCATCGAAGATTCCCTGCTGCAGGGCCGTGAACAGTTCGTTAAATGCCAGCGGTGCCGGGTTCGCACCTTCATCACGCCAGGTTGCAATATTGACCTCGTTTTCCATGGTGCGCATTTTCATGCCCGCCAGGTCATCCGGAGTACGGATTTCCTTTTTCGAGTTGGTCAGCTGGCGGAAACCGTTTTCCCAATATGCCAGGCCGACAATGCCCTTGTCTTTGAGCGAATTCATGATGTCGGTGCCGATTTCGCCGTCCAGCACTGCGTAAGCCTGTTGGCGATTGCTAAACAGGAAGGGAATGTCAAAAGCAAAGAATTCCGGGGCGAAAGAAGCGACCGGTGCTGATGATGCGAAGGTCAGGTCGATGTTGCCCAACTGTACATTCTCGATCGCTTCGCGTTCACCACCAAGTTGCGAATTGGGGTAAATTTCCAATCCAATTCGACCATTGGTTTTTTCGCGCAGTTCTTTATCAAGAAATTCAAATGCCTTGTGTCCGGTCGATGTCGGGGCAGAAGAATGGGCTGCCCGGAACAGAATTTCCGGTTCCGCTTGTGCGTGGCTTGCGAAAAATGCACCCGATATCATAACTGAAACAGTAGTCGCGCGGATAATCTGCGCCGTTTTCTTGAACGACATCGTCGTCCTCCCTTTTTACCAAGGCACCTGGTTTGGCGTCCTTGTGTTTCCCGAATTGCTTTTTTGAGTTCCGAGCAAAGCTCGGAGCTTCTGTCTTTTCCAGAGCTAATTGACTTAGTAAAAATGCGTTTACTTGTCAAATTTTAAAATCTATTTTCACTATGTGATAAATTAATCAATAAATATGGTCCGTCCACGTCCCGGAGATACCAATGCAAGCCGAATTTTTGCCAGACGATTTCTATGCCGCACTTTTGGAAATCGTCGGAAGCACCAGTGTTAGACATGCCGACGACATCCCCGAGTCCGCCCTGCATGACTGGAGTACCGAGCGCGGCGGAAAACCTTGCGCGCTGGTCACACCGGGTGACACCGGTGCTGTATCTGCCGTGCTGCGATTATGCCATCGGCACAACATTCCTGTTGTGCCGCAAGGCGGACTTTCGGGCCTGGCGGGCGGGGCCGTTCCGTCGGAAGGTGCGGTGTTGCTGTCTTTGGCCCGAATGGATCAGATCGAGGAAATCGACCCATCTTCGAGCCTGATGGTCGTAGGGGCTGGGTGTATCTTGCAGCGTATTCAGGATGCGGCACAGAATGCGGGGTTTTACTTCGCCCTTGATCTTGGTGCGCGGGGCTCCTGCCAGATTGGGGGGAATATCTCGACCAATGCTGGTGGTAACCGTGTCATCCGTTACGGTATGACGCGTGATCTTGTTCTGGGGCTGGAAGTCGTGCTTGCAGATGGCACGATTTTGCCAATGATGAACCGGATGCCGAAAAATAACGCTGCCCTTGATCTCAAGCATTTGTTCATTGGATCGGAAGGAACGCTGGGTGTTATCACGCGCGCTGTAATCAGGCTGCATCCCGGTATATGTGGTGCTAATACGGCACTGGTTGCGCTGCCGGATTTCGACGCCGCCATTGGCTTGATCAACCATGCCCAACGCATGTTATCGAGCCGCCTGACCGCGTTTGAACTTATGTGGAATGATTATTATCTGGCCGTTATTGATGAAACCGGCCAGAAACCGCCCTTGGCTACAGATTATCCGCTTTATGCACTGATCGATATGCAGGGCGCTGACCCGGACGGTGAAAAATCTGTGTTTGAAGCGATGTTGGAAACAGCATTTGAAGAAGGTATTATTTCCGATGCGGCAATTGCCCAGTCTCACCGTGAAATTGAAACCTTCTGGTCGCTACGTGATGGCGTCTCTGAAATTCTGTCACGGCGCGCCCCGGCGATCAGCTTTGATGTTTCAGTGCCACTGTCGCGCATCGGTGAATGTGTTAATGAAATTCGTGCGGCTTTGGCACAGACTTTCCCCGAATTACCGGTGATCTTTTTTGGTCATGCGGGGGATAGCAATATTCATCTGGTGGCAGGCTCCATTGCGAAATGTGACCCATGTGATCCGACGGGCGAGAATATTGAAAGAACGGTCTACGAGATTATTCGTCGCTACGGCGGGTCGGTCTCGGCGGAACATGGCATTGGTTTGCATAAAAAACCCTGGCTTTCCTATAGC
>TARA_R110002033_G_scaffold787_11_pt1 | contig 87074 bp, 74 predicted proteins | sample TARA_R110002033 | Tara Oceans TARA_R110002033 (sample SAMEA4397051) | marine metagenome | biome: Polar Biome; feature: [SRF] surface water layer (ENVO:00010504); material: water (ENVO:00002006), including particulate matter (ENVO:01000060) such as... | depth 5 m | reverse complement strand
GGGAGGGGAGTAAACGTTACCGAACCCTCGGTCACTTCATACCCAGGCCGCCCGCCCAGCGCATAAGCCAGCGTCGACTTGCCCGCGCCATTGGGCCCCATGATCGCATGGATTTCACCCGCGTTAATGGTCAGGGAAAGTCCCTTGAGAATTTCGGTGTCGCCGACGGTGGCGTGGAGGTTTTCAATTTTTAGCATTTGGTTTCTTTTCAGTTCAAAATTCTTGAGACGGTGCGTGACACCCGAGGAAATCGTCATGCTGAACTCGTTTCAGCATCCATGGTGCCCCAATCACCGACTGTGCAATCGGAGAAGTGGATCCTGAAACAAGTTCAGGATGACGAAGGAGGATGACTAGGCTCATCACCCAACCGAACCTTCCAACGAAATCGCCAGCAACTTCTGAGCCTCGACCGCAAATTCCATCGGCAGCTCCTTGAGCACTTCCTTGGCAAAGCCGTTCACGATCAGGCTCACCGCCGCCTCTTCATCCAGCCCGCGTTGCTGGGCGTAGAACAGCTGGTCGTCGCTGATCTTGCTGGTCGTTGCTTCATGCTCGATCGTCGCGGTCGGGTTCTTGACCTCGATATAGGGCACGGTATGCGCGCCGCTCTGGTCGCCGAGCAGCAGCGAGTCGCACTGGGTGAAATTGCGGACATTCTCCGCATTCGGCCCGACCCGCACCAGCCCGCGATAGGTATTGTCGCTGTGGCCGGCGCTGATTCCCTTGGAGATGATCGTCGACCGGCTGTTCTTGCCATTGTGGATCATCTTCGTGCCGGTATCGGCCTGCTGGTAATTGTTGGTCAGCGCCACCGAGTAAAATTCGCCGACGCTGCCTTCGCCGTTCAGCACGCAGCTCGGATATTTCCAGGTCACCGCGCTGCCGGTCTCGACCTGGGTCCAGCTGATCTTGCTGTTCTTGCCCTGGCACAGGCCGCGCTTGGTGACGAAATTATAGATGCCGCCCTTGCCGTTCTCGTCGCCGGGATACCAGTTCTGGACGGTCGAATATTTGATCTCGGCATCGTCCAGCGCGATCAATTCAACCACTGCGGCGTGCAGCTGGTTCTCGTCGCGCATCGGCGCGGTGCAGCCCTCGAGATAGGAGACATAGGACCCTTCCTCGGCAATGATCAGCGTGCGCTCGAACTGGCCGGTATTTTCGGCGTTGATCCGGAAATAGGTGCTCAGCTCCATCGGGCATTTCACGCCCTTCGGAATATAGACAAAGGTGCCGTCGCTGAACACGGCGCAGTTGAGCGTGGCGAAATAATTGTCATGCATCGGCACGACTTTGCCAAGATATTGCCGGACAAGGTCAGGATATTGCTTGATTGCTTCCGAAATCGACCGGAAAATGACCCCCGCATCCTCCAGTTCCTTACGGAAAGTGGTCGCCACGGAAACGCTGTCGAACACCGCGTCGACCGCGACCTTGCGCGCGCCCTCGACGCCGGCGAGCACCTTCTGTTCCTCGATCGGAATGCCCAGCTTTTCATAGACGCGCAGGATTTCCGGATCGACTTCGTCGAGCGAACCCAGCTTTTCCCGGGGCTTGGGCTCGGCATAATAATAGGCATCCTGATAGTCGATCATCGGGATGTCGAGCTTGGCCCAGTCCGGCGCTTCCATCTTTTCCCACTGGCGATAGGCCTTCAGACGCCATTCCAGCATCCATTCGGGCTCGCCCTTCTTGTCGGAAATGAAGCGCACCGTATCCTCGTTGAGACCCTTGGGCGCAAAATCCTGCTCGATATCCGACGACCAGCCGAATTCATAAGTGGACGCCTTGTCGACGGCCTGCTGCGCCTCGGCATTCATCGCCTTGCGCTCTGCATCATAGTCGGATGTCTGGATGTCTTCGCTCATATCAATATCCCGTTCGTGTCGAGCGAAGTCGAGACACTCCGCCCGCTGTCACCGTCTCTCGCCTGCATGCGAGGCGAACGGTGACTCATATGTGTTGAAGGCAAATCCGACAAGCTAGCCAAACTGACATCATCCAGCGCCTGCCGTATCGTCCGGTTGACCACGCCCCAATGCGGCTTGACGGTGCAGCCGCTTTCCAGCGCGCAATCATGATTGCCGTTGATCGTGCAGCTGGTAATCGCCAGCGGTCCTTCGACCGCCTCGACAATATCGGCAAGGCTGATCGATGCCGGCGGCCGCGCCAGCCGGATGCCGCCGCCAATGCCGCGCGTCGATTCGAACAGGCCCGCCGCGGTCAGCCGGCTGACCAGTTTCTTCGCCGTCGGTAGCGGCACGCCCGTTTCCTGCGCCAGCTTGGTGGCGTTGAGCCTTCCTTCCGCCAGACGCGCAGCGCCGCAATGGCGCGCAGCGGCGGACATCAGCACAACGGCATAGTCGGCTAGGTTGGAAAGACGCATATTCCTCGAATCGCTTGGCGTGAAATCTTAAACAAGACTGATTTAGTCTCATTTATCCAACATTGCAAGCCCGGCGCGGCCTGCAGCCGTGGCAAAGATCGGCAAACATGCTTCCAGTTCTTCCAGTCAGGTATCGGAAATCAGCGGCGGAATCTGGCCCTTCAGGTCAGCGCGCTGGTCGATCAACCGCGCCGTCTCGCCCTCGCCCACCCGCAGCTGGGTGGGCGTGACTCCGGCAAAAAACTTCACTTCACGGATCATGTGCGACTGGTCGTAAAAGGCGTCGACCAGCTCGAGCAGCTCTTCCTCATTATGCTCGGCATAGGCCCGCGCCGCGCGCAACGCGCGATATTTGCGCGCCAGATATTTCGGCGGCATGCCATAGAGCTTGTTCACCATCCGCAGCACTTGGCGAGAACTCTGTTTTGACCGCTCCATCAGCAGGCCGACCGGTGGCGAAGGCTCCGATGACAGCCATTCGTCGACCATTTTGGCGAAGGCCGCGATCTCCGGCTTCAGGCGCGGCTTCAGCGAGCGATAGATCTGGTCCGCCCAGTCCACCATTTCCTCGGCACTCTGGCAACCCCGCAGATATTCGAGATTCTTGTCGATTTCGCTCGTAAACACCTCGGCCGCATTGACAGCACGATCGGTATAGTCCGCAGCGGATTTCCTGGTGGAAATGGCCCAGCCGCAAGGCAATATGCCGACACCGAACATCCGGAACGGCCCGGTCACATCAAAATGCATGGATCCGGTCGAAGGCCCCTGCAGCATCGCATCCTTGGCCGGAAAGCTGCTGCCGTCGGCAAAACTGATATCCGCGCTGCCCTCGAGCAGGAAGCGCAATTGGGCAATCGCGGCTCGCTCATTGTCGGCAAAGCGTGGCTGGTCTACCTCGAACAGATAATAGACCGAGACCAGGTCCCGGACATCCTCTGCAGGCGCAAAATATCTCAAGCTTACCAAAAGACGACCCCTCGATCTGCACCTTCCCCAAGATCCAGATTGTTATGGATGCGCTTTTATAGCTGAAAAACAAAGATAAAAAAATGGCCTGGCCAAATAAATAGCCAGGCCAATAAGGAAAAGAACTCCGTCGCCACCATTTTCCGGTGGCAAGAGCCCTTCGGGTCGCACGACCCCCTATCAATCTTATCAGTCGGGATTAATTGGACGGAAACGACAGATTAGGTTCATCCGCTTGACAATTTAGGACAATCAGGCCGAATCGCGCTCATTTGCTCTCAGCAATCCAGGCGTCTACCCGCTCCTCAAGAATGTCGAGCGGCACCGGTCCGCTGTTCAATACGACATCATGAAAATCACCCATGGTGAATTTGTCGCCGAGACTGTCCTGCGCCCGCTTCCTGAGCTCGAGAATCTTCAGCTTCCCGATCATATAGGCCGTTGCCTGCCCCGGATAAACGACATAGCGCTCGATCGCCTTGCGGATGTCGCCCGGCGGATTGGGCGTATTATCGGTCAGATATTGAATCGCTTCTTCGCGGCTCCAGCGCTTGTGATGAATACCGGTGTCAACCACCAGCCGGCAGGCCCGCCACAATTCCATCCCGAGCCGGCCAAAATCGCTATAGGGGTCCTGATAGAAGCCCATATCCTTGCCGAGCTCTTCCGAATAGAGCCCCCAGCCTTCGGTATAGGCAGTCCATCCGCCAAATCTCCGAAAAGGCGGCAGATCGCCGAGTTCGGTCTGGAGGGTCCGCTGCAGATGATGCCCCGGCAAGCCTTCGTGATAGGCCAGCGCTTCCAGCTCCGTCTTCGACATGCTTCGAAGATTGTAGAGATTGACATAATAAGTGCCGGGCCGCGATCCGTCGGGTGCAGGGCCGTTATAAAAAGCCTTGCCCGCCGATTTTTCGCGAAACGCCTCGACCGGTTTGATGACCAGAGGCGCCTTTGGCAAAATGTTAAAAAATTCGGGCAATTTGGCCGTCATCGCGGCCAGCTTGCTGTCAACATCGGCCAGATAGGCTTCGCGCGTGTCATAATAAAATTCATCGCTGCTGCGCAAATGCTGGAAAAATTCCTGCAGACTCCCCTCAAAGCCGACATCGGCCATGATCTTGCGCATCAGTCCGTGAATCCGTGCGACATTGTCGAGGCCGATCTGGTGAATCTCGTCGGCACTGAGATCGGTCGTGGTGTAATTTTGCAAGCGTTCGGCATAATAAGCCGCTCCATCCTTGAACCGCCAGATGCCGTCGCCATCGACCGCCATCGCCTGCTGCCGCTCCATTTCGGCGATCAGCTTCTGGTAGGCCGGTTTCAGGCTGTCCACCATCGCGGCTCCGCCACGAGCGACCAGATCAGCCTTTTCGCCATCGGGAATATCCAGCTCGGCGACCTTCTTCTTCAGATCGGCATAGATAGGCGAATCCTCGCCATCGTCAAACGGCGCACCGCTGATCACATTTTTCGCATCGGCGATCACATAGGGGAATACCCAGTCGGGAACGATGATGCCGTCATTCGCCCGCTCTGCCGACTGTCCGACCAGCGTGTCGATCAGCGGACCGGCAGCCGCAAGACGGCTGACATAGGCTTCAGCATCCGCCTTGCTCGCCACCCGGTGAATATTGATCAGAAACGCCGGAATCTGGCTCTGCGCGCCGTTCATCTGGTCAAAAATATAGGAATTGTGACGGAACGGAAACGCCTGCTTCGACCGTTCGGCATTGGCCTGAAACAGCCGGTAGCTGAGCTGGTCGGCTTCGTTCAGCTGGCTCTGGTCAAACTCGGCTTCCATCTTGGCAAGCGCCGCCTGCCCCCGCTGATATTGCGCGACTTCGGCGGCATCGCTCGGGTCGTCCCACTTGCCATAATCCGCATCACGTACGCCGCGATAGGCCTTGGAAACCGGCGAGTGGGCGAGTTCCTGCTCGTCATATTCCTTGAAAAAGGCAGCCAGTTGCTCATGGAGCGTCTCCGTGGCCGGGGCGACCGTTTCTCCGGTCTGCGCCTGGCTTGCAGGCACGTAAGCGCCTGTGGCCAGCGCCAGAGCAGAAGCAGCGGTCAGCAACAAATTTCTCATCCAAGATTTTCCTTTTTCTGATATGACTTGCCTCGATCCTAACATCCCGCCGACATTTGCACAAATCTGCTGGTGGGTTCCTGCCGTGATCGACAGGCGTGGACAATTTTCAGGCGGTATATAGTCTCAATATATGAGGATCGGCAGCCCTCCGGTCCGCACCATCCCCGGCACCCAGGGGCCAAAATGACGGCTCGCCGCTCCTGCAGGAAGTCAGTCTCGCCGATCGCCGGCCCCGCTGACGCTACGACAGGCTGGCCAAACACGCTCCCTATTGCGCGAAAACCACGAGAGGGATAGATTTTGCAAATAGGGATGGGGAGATCAATATGCGCAAGGCAATGATGCTGGCGGTCTGCACGGCTGCTTTGACAATTTCAGCATGTTCGAAAAGTACCGATGGTGAGAAAATCAGCAACACGCAGGTTGTTGACACCGAATATCCCGAACAGGTGTTCTGGGGCGATACCCATCTTCATACCGACAACAGCATCGATGCTTTTGGATTCGGCAACCGGCTCGACGCCGAAGCCGCGCTGAGATTTGCTCGCGGCGAGGAAGTCACCGCTACCAAGGGGGCCAAGGCGGAGCTTTCCCGCCCGCTCGATTTTCTGGTGGTTGCCGATCACAGCGATGCCATGGGCGCGACCAAGGCGATCATGGAAGCGCCACGTATCGCTTTGCTGACCAACAAATTCCTGCTCCGCTGGCATGATATGATGAACGAGAGCGACGAAGGCTCGCTTCAGGTCACCGCGGAACTGATCGATGGTGCGGCCAAGGGAACCTTGCCCGAATCCCTGACCGACCCGAAAGAGACGAGGGAGCGCACGGCGGACCTCTGGACAAAGCATGGCGAGACCGTCGATCAATATAATGAGCCGGGGAAATTTACCGCCTTCATGGGCTTTGAATATACGTCCATGCCCGATGGCGACAATCTCCACCGGGTGGTGATGTTCCGCGACAGTCCTGAGAAAATGGGTGACACTCTGCCCTTTGGCGCGCTGATTTCGCAGGATCCGGAAAAGCTCTGGGCCTATATGGATGCCTATGAGAAAAAGACTGGCGGCAAGGTGCTCGCCATCCCGCACAACAGCAATGTATCCAATGGTCGCATGTTCGCGATGAACAAATTCGACGGCAGTCCGATTGACGCCGCCTATGTGAAAACGCGGGCGCTGCGCGAGCCGATCGTCGAGGTCACCCAGATCAAGGGGGACAGCGAAGCCCATCCGTTCCTTTCGCCCAATGACGAATTCGCCGATTTCGGCGTGGCCGGCTGGGACAAGTGCAATCTGAGCTGCACCAGGGACATGCCGCCGGAAAGCTATGCCGGCAGCTATGTCCGCGAAGCGCTGAAGCGCGGCCTGGAACTGACGCTTGCCGTAGGCGCCAATCCGTTCAAATTCGGCATGATCGGTTCCACCGACAGCCACACCTCTCTGGCAACCGCGGACGAGAATAATTTCTTCGGCAAGCATAGCGGCAACGAAGCCAACAACAGGGATCGCGCGCTGGCACCGCAAAATCTCGGAACCCGTGAAGGCCGCTTTGGCTGGCATTATCTGGCCAGTGGCTATGCTGCGGTCTGGGCGACCAGCAACACGCGAGAAGCCATTTTCGATGCAATGATGCGTCGCGAAGTCTATGCGACCACCGGGCCACGGATGCAGGTGCGCTTCTTTGGCGGATTTGACTATACGGCGGACGACATGGCTGACCTAGTCAAGGCCGGCTATCGCAAGGGCGTGCCGATGGGCGGCGACCTCAGCGGCGGAGATGGCAAAGCCCCGAAATTCCTGATCAGTGCGCTGATGGATCCGGAAAGTGCCAGCCTCGACCGGATACAGGTGATCAAGGGCTGGGTCGATGCCTCGGGCAAGAGCCAGGAAAAAATTTACAATGTCAGTTGGAGCAACGCCGATACCCGCAAGCTCGGCAAGGACGGCAGGCTGACTCCGGTCCCCAATACGGTCGATCTGACCAAGGGTACATGGGACAATGCGACCGGCGCACCGGAGCTGGTGACCTTCTGGCAGGACCCGGATTTCGATGCCGCGCAGAACGCTTTCTATTATGTCCGGGTGCTGGAAATTCCGACCCCCACCTGGCCGGTCTATGATGCGCTGAAATTTCGCCTGAAGCTGCCGGACGAGGTCATCAAGATCCAGCAGGAGCGGGCCTATAGTTCGCCGATCTGGTACACGCCGACGGCTTAGGCTCGTTTCCCTCTATAATTCGCGGCCGGGTGCCGAACGGCTGTCGCAATCATGCGGCAGGCCGCCGCTGAACAGGATAGGTCAGAGGTTATATGTTGCGTAAATTCTTACGAGAACCGCTGATCCATTTTCTAGGGGGCGCGCTGCTCATTTTCGCGTTTTTCTGGGCGACCGGAACTGATCGCGATCCGGCAGACTATGCGATCACCATCAATGAGACCGACATTGACCGACTTGTCGCCGACTGGGAGCGAAATTTCCGCCGGGCCCCCACCCGGGAGGAACTGGATGGCCTGATCGACCAGGAGATTGCCGAGGAAATTTACTATCGGGAGGCCCTCCGCCTGGGCCTCGACAAGAATGATCCGGTGATCCGGCGCCGTCTTTTCAAGAAAATGCAATTTATCGAAAGCGAAAATTCGGAAGACATCGCGCCGACCGACGCGATGCTGGAACAATGGATGGCCAGGCACCCCGCCAACTATAGCTTGTCGCCGCTCTACGATCTGGAGCAAATCTATCTCGGCCAGATCAGCGCGGCAACAGCCACCGACATGGTCGAACAGTTGCAGCGAGGCACCCCGCCCGCCAAATTCGCCAAGCCCCTGTCCCTGCCCGCCACTCTCGATGACGCCGCGAGCGAGGAAATTTCGCGACAGTTTGGCGACCGCTTTGCAGGACAACTGGCGGCGCTGGAACCGGGCCTCTGGAGCGGTCCTGTCCTGTCGGGATTTGGCGTTCACGCGGTCAAGGTCACCGCCAGGCAACCCGGCGAGCTGGCAACTCTCGATGAGGTCCGGCAGCGAGTGATCAATGACTGGTCCGCCGCCAAGCGGGCCGGGCAGAAGGAAAAGGCGCTGTCCCGTTACCGGGCACAATATGAAATCACGGTGGCCGGCCGGCCATGAGCCGCTACTGTGCCATTTTGTGGATATGCCTCGGACTCGCGCTGTTTCCGGCCAGCGCCCGCGCCGATGAGCTGCGCCCGGCCTATATCGAAATGACGGAGCAGCTGCCCGGCCAATGGTCAATCTTGTGGAAAGCGTCGACCAATTCGCGCCTGGGCCAGACCGGTGAAGTCATCTTCCCGGGGAATTGCAAAACCGATGGCGATCGGCGGCGCGAATTCGCCGGCAGCACTATCCTTACACGCCTGTCGCTGCGCTGCGACGGATCGGTGCAGGGCAAAAGGATCGGCCTGAAAGCGCTCGAACTGTCAAATACCGATGCGCTGGTCCGCATTGCCCCGATCAATGGCCCCGTGCAGACATTGCGGCTGACGCCGGACCAGCCGATCGCCACGCTGGCCAGGCCATCAGTCATCTCCAATGTTGCAGCCACTTACACAATCCTAGGGATCGAACATATCCTGATGGGCTTCGACCATCTGTTTTTCGTTCTCGCTCTGGTGCTGCTGCTCAAGGGCGGCTGGCTGGTCGCCAAGACCGTCACTGCCTTTACCGTGGCGCACAGCATCACGCTGGTCGGCAGCACGCTCGGCTTGTTGTCGCTACCGCCGCAACCGGTGGAAGCGGTGATCGCCCTGTCGATCATCTTTCTCGCGGTCGAAGTCGTAAAGGCAAAGCCTGATGATATCCGGCTCTCGGAACGCTTTCCCTGGATTGTCGCCTTTCTGTTCGGCCTGCTCCATGGCTTCGGCTTTGCCGGCGCGCTGGCAGAAATCGGCTTGCCGCAGGGCGATGTACCGCTCGCCTTGCTGACCTTCAATCTCGGCGTCGAGATCGGCCAGCTGGTGATCGTCGCGGTTGCGCTGGCAACGCTATACGGGCTGCGACAAATCCGCGGTCAATGGGTGCATCCCGTCAAGACGGCCATGGCTTATGGGATCGGCATCATATCCACCTACTGGTTCATCGAACGGATGGTGGCCTGATCCACCGGATGTCAGCACCGCCAAGTGCGGGCCCCAGGTTTCATTCGGTTGCGGATCAGCCCGCCGCAATGGCATCTGGCCTTCGCTCCGATGATCGGAGCAAAGGCCAGACGCTTCTTTTATGCATGACATATCGGGTAAAAACTATCCCGCCGGTGGCCGGTGGGCGTCCTCGGACCAGTCCTGACGGGCCGCCCATTCTTCCAGCGTCTCAAATTCCACTTCCGGCAGCCGCTGCTGCATGAAGTGAGTGTCCACCTCAAACGGCCTGGTCACGTTGTTGTTGTTATATTCGTAGAAAGCGGTGATCCCGGCCGCCATGGTTTCACGGTTTTCCGGCGGTACATCATCGCCAAAAGCCTTGACCAGATAGTCGCCGAATTCTTTCGGGGTGCAGGGATCATATTTGATTTCATGCCCGAACACCCGGGACAGGGTCTCTGCCACTTCCGGCGGTTTCAGACGCTGTGGCCCGCCAATGTTGAGCCACGACCCCTCGAAGTCCGGCCGGTCCATGGCAGCGACCATGCACTTGCCGACATCGTCGAGACTGATCCAGTTCGCTTCGAGATTGGCATTGTGCGGATAGACGTAGCGCTTTTCATCGACAATGAACGGCCGCGCCCAGTTGGTCAGCAGATTGTCCATGAACAGCACCGAACCGAAAACGGTGGCCGGCATGCCGGACCGAAAAATCTCGTTCACCGCGATCGTGTTGTTGCCATAGGTGAACGGATCACCGGGACGCTCGGGGATCCAGCTCGAGGTATTCCAGACAAAGCGTTCCGTGCCCGCTTCCTTCGCGGCAGCCGCGACCTTGCCGACCATCGTTGCGCGATCCTCGCGCGCCTGCAGCGGATGGGTGTAGAATACGGCGTCCGATCCCTCGAACGCGGGAACCCAGGTGGATTCATCGGTGAGATCAATGATGCGGCACTCGTCCGCCGCGTTGGTACCGCCAAGATCCGGATTTGCGCTGCGGGACAGGGCACGCACCTTGTGCCCTGCCGCCGCCAGTTGCCGTATTTGGGCAAGGCCTTGCCGGCCGGTTGCGCCCACGACTGATACCAATGCCATGATTCTCTCTCCTTTTACGTTTGTGGCGACGCTAGAGAGGAAAATGCCGGGTCCCAATGCTCCATTTTGTCAGGACATTTTTGTTAGGACCGATGGTCCCAAAAATTGCTCAGGAAGCCCCAGCGGTCAGCATCGCCTGCCAGCGCTGCATACCGGAAATCCAGCGTTCCGGATCGGCACCCTTCTGCTTGATATAGTCGCCGACCACGGGATGGGGTAAAATCAGGAAGCGTTCGTCGCCAATCGCGTCGACGCACAGGTCGGCGACATGCTCAGGGGTCACAATACCGTCCTTGGCAACCGTGGACGTATCGACTCCCGCAATCATCGGCGTATCCACACCCTGTGGGCAAAGCACCGAGACCTTCAGACCTTCCGCGCCGTGGGTAATTGCCAGCCATTCGGCAAAGCTGACCGCCGCATGTTTGGTCACCGAATAGGGAGCCGAGCCGATTTGCGCCAGCAGCCCGGCCGCCGAGGCGGTGTTGAGCAGATAGCCGCCGCCCCGCTCCAGCATCTTCGGTACCAGTATCCGCGCGGCCCGGATATGGGCCAGCACATTGATCTCCCAGATATTCTGCCAGATTTCATCGCCGACTTCGGCACCGCCGCTGGTGATGATGCCGGCATTGGAAACGAACAGATCGATCGGCCCAATATCGGCTTCGACCGTTTCGATGAGGGCGCTGATATCTTCGGCCAGAGAAACGTCGGTCCGGATAGCCACGCCGCCAATCTCATCGGCGACCGCCTGGGCGCCTGCCAGATCGCGATCTGCGCAAACCACCTTCTTCGCTCCTTCTGCAGCAAAGCGGCGCGCCATGGCAGCTCCGATCCCGCTGGCGCCACCGGTGATCACGACAATCTTGTCTTTCAGTTCCATTTTGATCCTGTCCTGCTTGAATAAATTAATCACTCGCTTAAAGATGCCCGCCGACTAGAACAAGAGCAAGATTGCCTTCTGGCCAGAGCTCATTCAAACATCTAGCCCGCACTAAAGGAGAAGATAATGTACAGTCACATGATGGTCGGATCGAATGACATCGACCGCTCAAAAAAATTCTATGACGCGCTGTTCCGGAGCGTCAACGGCCCGGAAGCCATGGTCGACCCCAAGGGTCGCCTGATGTATATCCATAACGGCAGTATCTTCATGGTCACGCAGCCGATTGACGGCAACGAAGCCACCTGCGGCAATGGCATGACTGTGGGATTTGCCATGGAAAGCCCCGAGCAGGCCGATGCCTGGCACAAGGCGGGCCTGGAAGCCGGTGGCACTGCCATCGAAGATCCCCCGGGCGTGCGGGAGAATCCGGGCATGAATCTCTACCTTGCCTATCTGCGAGATCCCGACGGCAACAAGCTCTGCGCCCTGCACCGGATGGGCTGACCCTATGCCAAACAAAAGCGTCCGCATCGGCGGTGCGAGTGGCTATTGGGGCGAAAGCGCCATGGCGACCCCGCAACTGCTCGGTGCGGGCGTGGATTATCTGGTCTATGACTATCTCGCCGAGATCACCATGTCGATCATGGCGCGGGCCCACGCCAAGGACCCTGCCATGGGCTTTGCCGGCGATTTCATCAGCGCAGTCCTGAAACCCCATGCGCGCGCGATTGCCGCGCAGGGGGTGAAGATCATTGCCAATGCCGGCGGCGTCAATCCGGCGTCCTGCGGCGAAGCGGCCCGCGCCTTGCTGAAGGAACAGGGTCTGGACCTCAAGGTCGCGGTCATCACTGGCGACAATCTGCTGGCAGAGCTGGACAGGATCGCCGACACCGCGCCGACCGAGATGTTCACCGGCGGCGCCTTTCCGGACAGGGACAGGATCGCCAGCATTAACGCCTATCTCGGCGCCTTCCCGATTGCCCGGGCGCTGGCCGAAGGGGCAGATATCGTGATCACTGGCCGCTGCGTCGACAGCGCGGTGACGCTGGGCGCCTGCATCCATGAATTCGGCTGGTCGCCGGATGACCATGACCTGCTGGCCAGCGGCAGTCTGGCGGGCCACCTGCTGGAATGCGGGCCGCAGGCGACCGGCGGCAATTATACCGACTGGGAAGAGGCGGGCGATATCGCCAATATCGGCTATCCGATCGGCACGGTGTCACCGGACGGGTCGTTCACGGTCACCAAGCCCGAAGGCACCGGCGGATGCGTCACCCTGGGCACCGTGTCGGAACAGATGCTCTATGAAATCGGGGACCCGCAGGCCTATATGCTGCCCGATGTCGTCTGCGATTTTTCCGCGGTCGCAATCACCCAGCTTGCTCCGGACGAGGTGCATGTATCTGCGGCCCGCGGCTATCCGGCCCCCCACCAGTACAAGACCTGTCTCACCTATGGCGAAGGCTTTCGGGGCGGTACCTATGTCAGTTTCTACGGCTTTGACGCCGCCCGCAAGGCCCAGAAATTCTGCGACAATGTCTTTGCCCGTGCCCGCAAGATTCTGCGCGGTCACAATCTCGGCGACTATAGCGAAACCAGCATCGAGCTGATTGGCGCGGACAGCCAGTTCGGGGAATTTGCCAGCGACCACCAGCCACGCGAGGTCGTGGCAAAGATCGCGGCCAAGCACGATCAAGCGGCAGCGATCGGCATCTTGCTGCGCGAACTGGCCGGTCTCGGCCTGGCAACGCCGCCGGGGCTAAGCGGCTTTTCCGGCGCGCGCGCCAAGCCGTCGCCGGTGGTGCGGCTCTTTTCCTATCTCACACCGAAGCAGGACATCGCCATCCGGATTGACATCGATGGCCGGTCCGTCGATTTTTCCGACCAGCCCGGTGAGGCCTTCGATCCCTCCGCGATCGTCCGGCCCGCCGATCCGGAACGGCCCGCGCTTTCAGACGCGATGGTCTCTGTGCCACTGATTCGCCTGGCCTGGGCCCGCTCCGGCGACAAGGGCAACAAGGCCAATATCGGAGTGATTGCACGCGATCCCGCCTATCTTCCCTTTATCTGGGCGGCACTGACTCCGGAATCGGTGGGCCGGCGCTTTGGCCATTTTATCGAAGGCGGCGCCGATGCCGCGAAAATCGACAAATTCCATCTGCCGGGTTCGCACGCGATCAATTTCCTGATCGACGCCGTGCTCGGCGGCGGCGGGGTGGCCAGCATCAGAAATGACGCGCAGGGCAAGGGTTATGGACAAATTTTGCTCGCCCATCCGGTTGCGATTCCGGCTGCATTGACGGATAAGCTGGAAGAGTTGGAAGGACATTCGCGATGATACAGGAAGCCCGGGATTTCAAAGATGAGAGCGACACGCTCGCGGCTCTGCTCGCCGACCGGGATGACGCGGTATTTGCCACTGTCACCCAGTTCAAGAGCTGGACGATAGAAGATGTTATCGGTCATCTGCATATCTGGAACGCCGCAGCGTTGATGACCCTGCAGGATCCGGAGGCCTTCAAGCGGTTCATCAGCGACATGATGGCTGCCTTCAGGACCGGAAAAGGCCATATTGAGGTGCAATATCAATGGCTTGATGAGCATGCCGGCGGAATCCGCGGCAAGGCCCTGCTTGATGCCTATTGCGACTATTACCCCAGGCTAGCCGCAGCCTATGGTGCAGCCGACCCCGAACAGCGCGTCGCCTGGGCTGGCCCCGACATGACAACCCGGTCAAAGATCATCGCCCGCCAGATGGAAACCTGGTCGCATGGACAGGAGATATTCGACATATTGGGCGAGCAGCGCCAGGATGGCGACCGGATCCGCAATATCGCCCATCTGGGTGTCACCACCTATGGCTGGACCTTCCGGAACCGCCGCCAGGAGCCGCCCGCTCCCAAACCCTTTGTCCAGCTCACGGCTCCGTCGGGCGCGGTCTGGGAATGGAATGAGCCGCAGGAGGATAATCTGGTGCGCGGCAGCGCCGTCGAATTTGCTCAGGTCGTCACCCAGACCCGCAATATCGACGACACCGCGCTGGAGACGGTCGGCGATACCGCGCGGCAATGGATGGAAATTGCCCAATGTTTTGCCGGCGGCCCGGAAACGCCGCCGGCGAAGGGTATGAGGACGATGGTGGCCGGCTAGGATGGAAGAGTCCATGACCGCCAGCGAGCGCGTTGCGACCCTCGCCTCGTTTTTTTCCTGCTCACCGGAAGAAGCGGGCAAGGTCGATGCCGCAACCCGGCTGGTGCATTACCGCCACAAGGATATTCTCGCCCATCAGGGCGATCTCGGGTCCGCTCTGTGGATCGTGCTCGCCGGACGGGCACAACTGCAGATCATCGGCATCGATGGGCAGGTCAAATTGCTCGCCTCGCACGGACCGGGGGAATTGTTCGGTGCCTTTCCAAGCGAACGGATCGTCATTTCCGATATAGTGGTGCAGAACCGGCTTTCGGTCCTCGAAATCCCCACCGCCAAAATGACCCTCCTGTTGCAGGAGGAAGCCCGGATCGGCAGCGGTCTCTCCAGAATATTGGGCCGGCAGTATAATGCAGTGCTCGACCGGATGGCAGCGCGCATCACCCTGACCGCCAATGGCCGGGTCTATGCCGAATTGCTACAGGAAGCGGGGGAGGAAGGCAGGATATCGCCACCGCCTGTGATTTCCGCGCTGGCGCTGTCCGCCCAGACGACCCGCGAGACCGGGTCGCGCGCAATCAACGCCCTGGAACGGCGCGGCATCATCCGGCGCGACGATAATCAGCTGGAAATCCTGTCGCGAAGCCTGCTCGAAGAACTGGTGATCTGATCCGCGCCGGTCAGGCAATCGACCATAGCGACAACGGGCCAGAGGCGGTTTGCAATTCCCCGATTGCCTCCACCTTCTGTTCGCGTGATTGCAGCAGAATCACCATAGCGGATTTGCAGTCGGTCAGAACCGCTCCCCCGCTCGACGCGCGCGTGATGTCGCTGGCCTGTTCCAGCAGGGCAGCACCGGGCGCATCAGCATTCATGATATCGATGACCAGGCCGGTCCGGACGCTGGCGTCATGCTGCAACAGCGCGCGACCGGTCGACAGCAGGTCCAGGGCATCGGTGGATATCCGGTAGTGGCCATCCCCGGCCGGCCGAAAGGCGTCGCCCCCGTCGGAAAGCGCCGACAGCATATCCCGGTCCGCATGGTCTACCCAGAGAATTGCCGCGACTTCCTTGCTTTCCGCTTTGGAAGAAACGGTGGTCGATGGGTGATCCTTCTGGCGCGCAACGGCAATCGTAAACTGGTCGTGCCCAGTGTCGGACCAGATCTGATAGGGGCGGCGTGGCTGATCGCCTCTGCCGGCAATCGTCAGCGCCTTCGGCCAGCTCTTGAGTACCGCAGCATTGCGGATGCACTGGCCCATCGCCACCAGATCGGCCAGTTCCACGGCCAGATTGAGCGATCGCTCGTCTTCGCCGGGAAATTCGGTCAGCACGTCGAGGCTGCTCGCGGCCTCTACCAGCGCATCAAAGCGGGAGCCCCAATGCTCGCCATAAGGCGCAACGGACAGTTCGCGAAAGCGCTCCACCGGATAAGGCAAAATGATATGCAGTTCGGCACCGGTCCGGTGCAGCGCCTCGGCGATCAGTATATCCGCACCCGCCGCCAGCGCGCCAAAGCCAAAACCCGGCCGTTCGCGCTCGATGATCGCATCAATATCTTGCCGGATGGTCGGATCTGCCGCATCCAGCCCGATAATGCCGCTGAAATAGAGGCTGGGCGGCGGTCGATGCCGGTCAAGCCAGGCCGCGTCGCTGCCCTGCTCGGCCAGGATCAGCTCGAACTGGCCAATGGTGGCGGCATGATCCTCCCAGGCATAAGGCAGTTTCGCGATCCCGTCAGCCAGCGCCGCGCGTGCCGCGGCTTCCTCCCCCAGCAGCAGCAGCGCCTCGGCCCGGGTCGCTGCCCGCCAGTACGGGTTTTCGCCCTGTTCCGGATCCTCGTCGATCAGTGCCAAGGTCTCTTTCGCCAGAGCGGCAGACCGCTCCGGCTTGCCGCCCAGCAGCGCCAGCGCAGCGGCATTGATCAGGGGATAGCTGTCCCGCTTAAGCGCCGCGGCGGTGGCATATGCCTCCGCCGCCTGCCCGTAAAGCCGCGCTCGCTCGGCACCATCGGACGCATTCGCCTGATCCTTGAGCAAGCGGCCCTTTAGGGTCAGCGCCTTCGGATCATCAAGGCGCGCGTCCCAGTCCGAAGAGTGAAACAGGGACCAGGCTCGTGCGGGGTTGCCCGCACGGGCGATAGAGAGGATTTGGGTGAGGGAATGCATCGCGCTGATAGGAATCTAACCGCCGGTGTTGCCGCCGGGATGACCAATGTCCCCACTGCCCGGAAACATTGGCGAAGAATGTCGCGTTGCATCAATGGAAAAATCAAAGCCGTTTGGCCGTGAATTTTTCGCTTCTGCTCCGCGATAGGAAAAGGCGGCCAGTTGGCTCGTTGCGGGAGAATTGTCCTCGCTGAATCTGTTGAATTCCTTCGTCATATTATTGTCGCGATAAAAGATTCGGGGGTTATCAATCAATTGCGGCTTGAAGTGAGAAATCGGAGCTTTTTTGGTCTCAAAAACCCCCAACTGACTTGGAATATATAGAATAATTTCTGTATCATACCCGGTACACCGGAGTGAAGTTTCGGTCAATTTTCGAGCTTGGGACTGCGTATTATCGAATATTGGAAAACAATTGGGTTGGGGATATATATTTGATGTCAAGATATTAGTTAAAATGTCCTTGAAGTTCTTCTCAGATATATAATCTACCTCGCATATCCTCGTATATATCGGATTATTATCCCAGCTTAGACCAAGTTCGAGGAATAATATTTTCTCAGGTGAAAAATTTCTATCAGACATATTATTTCTCCATCATTGAATTTAAAGATTCTAGTCTCTTCTTCCACTGCTCATATTTAGAATTTTTTGGGTCATACTGGAAAAGCCGGTTTGCAATTTCCAGAGATCGGCGGGCATATTCCCGGGCTTCATTTTCTCTGCGATAGTCAATCAGTAGCTCGGCATAGCTCATCTGCGAGACCGCCCGCTGTTCAAGCCAGCTGTGATTTTTCGGGTCGCGCTCTACCAATCCGTCCACCAATCGGATTTGCTCTTTGCGGTGAGCAAAACCTTTTTCGATCATGCCGTTGGCGAAATAGGCATCAGCAAGCCAGGCATGGCGATTGGCCAAATCCGAAACGGCTTGATGGTCATCGGGCACAATACCAGTCAGCTCTTCTATATATTCCAAAGCCGCTGAACATTCGTCCAGGGCTCTCCTAGGCTGTGTTTTTGTGGTCAGAAGCCTGGCGCATTCACTGCCATAACTATAACCTGCATGACGGACCCAATCAGGCCGTTTTTTCGGAAGACGCATTAGCTTTGCAACGAGAGCTTTGTTCTGGGCAGTCCGTAAGCGAGCTTCCTTATAGTCCTTGCGCCAATAGGCAAAGTAGCCCAACCAGTTTTCACTCTGCGCATGCGCAAAAATACGATCGGGTTGTTCGGGGTCGCGCGCCAGCAATGCCTCGGTCACCCGGTGCGCCTCGGTGAATTTCGCCAGCGCCTTGTCCAGATCGCCGCGCTTCTCGTCATCCTCGCCCATCGCATGCAATATCCGCGCGCGCCGCTCCAGACTCTCGGCGGGCATCGCCGACAGATCATCCTGATCCTCATAATAATCCATCGCCCGCTCGTTGACCTTGGTCATCACATCGAGCCGGCCGACCCCCTTCAGCTCGGTACGCAGATCGGTCAGCATATATTCGACCAGCCCCTCGGCCTCGGCCTGCTGATGCAGCGCTTCGTTGCGCGACTGGATTGCGAAGATTGTCATCCCGATCATCGCTAGCAGCGCGACGAGCGCCCCGCCCGTGACGGCCATCACGCGGCGGATGCGGCGAGCCGCATCGCGCTGGACCAGCGCGTCGAGGGGGACCCCGGCAATACCGGCGACAATTTTCAGAAACCCCAGCCGCCAGCCATCGCCTTGTTTGCGGAGGTCCGCTGCCAGCGGCTCGGCGCCATCCAGCAAGGCTGGCGGGAAGGCCTCCTCCGGCTCTCCACGCACCAGCGCCGCCAGCACCGGCCGGCCCGGATGCAATGACCGGAACAACTCGATTTCCCTGGCCACCCAGATTGATTCCCTGGCGTCGGGCGAGCAGACAACCACCAGAACCTGCGAGCCCGCCAGCGCCTGTTTCACCGATTCGGACAGATCCTCTGCCGCAGGCAGGTCTTCACGATCCCTAAATATGCGGCCGAGACGACCGTTATTCTTGCTGGTTTTGGAGTCGGACTGCAGACGGCGGGGCAGCTGGTAGGTCTCGATTTTTCGATGCAACCTTTGGGCGATCGCGGCATCGGCATGGCTGTAACTGACAAAGGCGCGAAAACGCACCGCATCCAGATCAGATTTCCCTGCTTCTGCCAATATTGCCCCGCGATTGCATGGATAGGAGACATTTTTCGGGTTGTTACCGATAAAATACTATCGGTATTTGTGACGGGTGTCACCGACTATTATTCTGCCTTCACCTAGAGAGACATGATGTCGATGCAGCATAATACAGTGCGAACGATCTTCGTTCAGATATACTTCGGGCCGCGAGGTTGAAATTCGGCCACACACACCAACAAATTTAAAATCAGGCCTATCACAGCGCGCAAGCTACCGAGCTGCGCGATTTGAATGTATGACCAATGAACAGAATTTACTCGAGAGGCCCCCTTTGAAATTCGTATAATATTTCACAATGGGCTCTTGTCCAAAGCCGCAAAATCTTGTTTAAGATCGCAAAGACAATTCTGCATCTTAACGAACTTTTAACCGCGACCGATTCCAACCAGCCGCTTGAAAAGGGTATTAACTTGTCAAAAAACCCCTCCCCCGTCGCCTTAATAACCGGTGTCACCGGACAGGATGGAGCCTATCTTGCTCAGTTGTTGTTGAATAAAGGCTATATAGTCCATGGTATTAAGCGCCGCTCTTCTTCGTTTAACACTGGACGCCTGGAAGATATCTATCAAGATCCACATGAAGAAAATGCTCGGTTTCACCTGCATTATGGGGATATGACAGATAGCACTAATCTAATTCGTATCATGCAGGAAACCAGGCCAACTGAAATTTACAACCTCGCCGCCCAGAGTCATGTGCAAGTTAGCTTCGAAACTCCTGAATACACCGCCAACGCAGACGCAGTTGGAACGCTCCGCCTTCTGGAAGCTATCCGTATTTTAAAGATGGAAGACGAGTGCCGTTTCTATCAAGCTTCAACATCTGAATTATACGGGCTGGTACAGGAAGTGCCGCAGTCTGAAACAACACCATTCTATCCACGCTCGCCATACGCCGTGGCGAAACTCTATTCTTACTGGATCGTAGTAAATTATCGCGAGGCATATGGGATACACGCATCGAACGGCATATTGTTTAATCACGAAAGTCCGTTGCGTGGAGAAACTTTTGTAACACGCAAAATAACGCGAGCGGCGGCCGCCATAAAATTGGGGCAGCAGAGCAAATTGTATCTTGGGAACCTCGATGCCAAACGCGATTGGGGCCATGCAAAAGAATATGTTCGGGGCATGTGGCTAATGTTGCAACAGGAACAGCCCGATGACTATGTTCTCGCTACCGGAGAAACAACGACCGTGCGCGATTTTGTCTCTTGGGCTTTTGAAGATGCCGGGATCAAAATCGAATGGAAAGGACAAGGTATCGATGAAAAAGGCTTTTGCTCCGAAAGCGGGCGGTTGCTGATTGAGGTCGATCCGCGTTATTTCCGTCCAACTGAGGTCGAACTTTTGCTTGGGGATCCGACCAAAGCGCATAAAAAACTCGGATGGAAGCATGAAACGTCGGTACGCGAACTGGCCCGCGAGATGGTTCATGCTGATTTGGAATCTTTGGATAAAATGCTTGCCGCCGGTTGATCCATGGGCCTTCAGAAAATCCTCATTACCGGCGGGAATGGAATGGTCGGTCGCAATGTGCAGGGTCATCCTTTGGCCAAAGCATGGGAGATTTATGCGCCGAGGAAAAATGAGCTTGATCTGCTAGACCCTAATCGGACCAGGGATTATATTTCTCGGATTCAGCCCGATGTGGTGATCCATGCTGCTGGCCTTGTCGGAGGAATTCAAGCAAATATGGCATACCCCGTCGAATTTTTGTTTGAAAACATGCAAATGGGATTCAACCTGATTTCTGCTGCGCGTAAAGCAAGAGTCCCTCGCCTCCTAAACATCGGTAGCTCCTGCATGTATCCACGGGAGGCAACGAACCCGTTACGCGAAGAACAGATATTGACCGGCGCGCTTGAACCCACCAACGAGGGATATGCCCTTGCGAAAATCGCGTCTATGAAACTTTGCGAATATATTGCCCGCACAGACAGGGAATTGAATTATAAAACAATTATTCCCTGCAATCTCTATGGGCCATATGACAAATTCGATGTCACATCAGCCCATATGATCCCGGACGTGATTCGAAAAATGCACTCCGCAAAACTTGCCGGTGAGAATAAGATAAACATCTGGAATACGGGGGAAGCGCGCCGTGAGTTTATGTTTGTTGGAGATCTGGTCAATGCCATATTTCGCCATATTGCAAGTGAGGGCACACCCTCCATCATGAATATCGGTCTTGGCCATGACTACAGTATATTGGAGTATTATTTGGCCATAAAGCAGGTTGTGGGTTGGGAAGGCACACTCGTTCACGACATGACAAAACCCGAAGGTATGAAACAGAAACTGGTCGACATCTCCCGTCAAACGGATTGGGGATGGCAGACACAGACAAGTCTCACTGACGGACTAGAACAGACTTACGAATATTATTTAGAAACAATGAAGGGAAAAGCGTCTTGAAGTTTCCACTGGCCACGTCATCTTGGGACGACAAAGAGAGACAGGCGATGCAGGATGTGATCCGTAGTGACCATTTCAGTATGGGACAAAAGGTTCTCCAATTTGAAAACGATTTCGCTCAGTTCCTCGGATCCAAATATGCAGTAATGGTCAATTCTGGCTCATCTGCCAATTTGCTAATGATTGCAGCGTTGCGTTATACGAAGAATGACCATTTGCGTCTCATGCCCGGCGACGAAGTGATAGTACCGGCCGTGTCATGGAGCACTACTTATTACCCGTTGTATCAATATGGTTTAAAATTAAAGTTCGTTGACATCAATATTGAGACTTTAAACATTGATCTAGAGGCTCTGGAATCGGCGATAACAGAACGCACGAAAGCAATATTGTGTGTCAACCTCTTGGGTAACCCTAATGATTTTAATGCGATAAATGCCCTTGTCGTTGATAGGAATATTATACTTCTCGAAGACAATTGCGAATCGATGGGCGCTACATTTGATGGGAAACAGGCCGGCACATTTGGCGTAATGGGTACCTTTAGCAGTTTTTTTTCGCATCATATTTCGACCATGGAGGGCGGTGTTATCGCCACCGATGATGAGGAATTATATCAGATCATGCTGTCCTTGCGTGCGCACGGCTGGACCCGAAACTTGCCCAAAGAAAATCTCGTTTCCGGCACGAAAAGCGATGATTTTTTTGAAGAGTCCTTCCGTTTCGTGCTTCCTGGTTACAATTTGCGCCCGCTAGAATTGTCAGGTGCCTTGGGGATCGAGCAAGTCAAGAAACTACCGAGCCTGATTTCCGAACGTCGCAAGAACGCCTCGCTATTCGTTGACGCAATCGGCAATCATCCGGACTTTATGCTACAAACGGAAACCGGTAATTCAAGTTGGTTCGGATTCAGTATGGTTATTCGACCAGAGTCTCACATGACGCGGGCGATGCTGCTTGAAAAACTAAACAGACTCGGCTTTGAAACTCGGCCAATAGTTACTGGAAATTTCGCGAAAAACGAAGTCATCAACTATTTCGACTATGAAATTTATGGCGACCTAAAAAATGCCAACTATATCGACCAAAATGGGCTATTCATTGGCAATCATCATTACGATTTATCAGAGGCTGCCGCCTGTTTGACACAACTTTGAGCCTCTGGGGATTCATTTTGAAGATATTCCTGTTTAGCTTGAATTACGCCCCCGAACCGACTGGGACAGGACCATATAGTGGTGGCTTGGCAACGTCCCTTGCAGAACGTGGCCATCAAGTAACCGTTTTTGCCAGCCACCCCTTTTATCCGGACTGGAAATTTGATGCAGACAGAAATAGCGGATGGTGGCAAACAGAAGTCCTAGATGGCGTCACCGTTCATCGCTGCCCCATATATTTACCCAAAAAATTCAATGCGCTCACCCGATTGATTCATTATGGTAGCTTTGCCCTATCCTGCCTTCTTCCAGCAGTTTTTTATGCCTCTCAAAGACGTCCGAATATCGTCGTTAACGTAGCCCCCACATTACTTAGTGGCCCTGTGGCTCTTCTCTCAGCTAAAGTTAGCGGGGCAAAGTCTTGGCTGCACATGCAGGATTTCGAAGTTGAAGCTGGCTTCGCGACGAAACAGATGGATTCGCAAGGCTTACTCGCGCGCTTGGCGTTCAAATTTGAAAAACTCTGCATCAACGCCTTTGATCGGGCGAGCAGCAGTTCGCCGGAAATGTGCCGTAAACTTGCTACCAAAGGCCGTGAGCCGGATACGATTTACGAGTTTCGGAACTGGAGCGATATCGAGAACATATATCCGCTGGAGAATTCTTCCTATCGGACCGAATGGGGCATAAAAACGCAACATGTCGCTCTTTATTCCGGTAGCATTGCCCAGAAACAAGGTATTGACATGCTCATTGATGTCGCAAAAGGTCTCTCGGCACGTAAGGATATTACATTCATTATTTGCGGCAACGGTCCAAATCGCGCGATGCTCGAACAAGCGGCAATTGGAACGGACAATCTGCTTTTCCGGGAATTACAACCAAAGGAACGGCTCAACGAGCTGCTGAATCTGGCGACCATTCATCTTCTGCCGCAAAAAGCCGATGCGGCCGACCTTCTGTTACCATCCAAGCTGACGAACATGCTGGCCTCAGGCCGACCCGTCGTTGCAGGGACAGCTTCTCACACCGGGCTTGCGCGGGAGATGAAGAATTGTGGCATTGCTGTTGAGCCGGAGAACCCGAAGGCGATGGCTCATGCCATAGAGGTGTTGATGGACGATGCCAACTTGTGGAAAGCATGCGCCAAAGCGGCACGCGCCCGCGCCCTGGAAATCGGGTCGCGCACCACAATCATGGACAAGCTCGAACATGAATTCCACCAATTCGCTGGTTCTCAGTCGCCGATATCCGAACGTTAAGGACGATTATGATTTCTCAACTCGTAAAAAACTTGATCCAGTTCACCAAGCCGATTCGATACGGTCTAGACAATTTGTTGTACGCCTGGTCCGGTGAAAGTGAGCATATCGCTTCATTAAAGAACAAGTATAAGGGACAACCGATGCTGGTGGTCGGTAATGGACCGAGCTTGAACCAGACTCCGCTCGAGGAATTTCTCGATATTCCGGCAATCGGGATGAACAAGATAGACCTCCTTTACACGCGTTCGAAATGGCGTCCGTCCATAGTTATGTGCGTCAATAATATGGTGGTGAAGCAAAATTTGGATGCATTTCAGAAAAATTCTGTACCGGTGTATCTGGCTTGGAAGGCACGGTGGTTCGTCAAAAACCGTGCCAAGCACATCCATTATTTTGATTTGCACAGCGACGAGGAGTTTCAAACCGATGCCACCAAAGGCTTTGGATCCGGGGTCACAGTCACTTATGCTGCTCTGCAAATGGCCTACTATATGGGGGCCGACCCCGTTATCGTGGTCGGCGTAGATCACAATTTTGACAAGGTCGGGGGTTATGCGACTTATGAAAAGCGCGTAGGTGATGATGTGAATCATTTCGATCCCAATTATTTTAAAGACGGGACTGTCTGGGGCTTGCCCAATCTTGATGCCAGCGAGGAAGTCTACGCAAAGAGTCGCCAAGCTTTTGAAGCTGATGGACGGAAAATTTATGACGCCACTATCGGTGGAAAATTGCAGGTTTTCGAAAAAATATCCATTGAAGAAGCCATCCATATGGCCCTCAGCGCTTCTTCTTTAAAATCTAAAGAGAGAATCGAGAATGGAAAACGACCCTCCTCAGAATAAACCATATGATTTTATCATGTATCCCGAAAGTGACGCTGGTCAATATAGCCATAGGGACTGTACGGTTAACTTCTATACACGAGTTGGAGCTCTCCTCGACCCATCCATGACAATGCTCAATATAGGAGCAGGACGGGGTGCAAATATTTTAGAAGAATATTCTCCTTACCGAAGAAAGGTACAAACCTTCAAAGGCCGAGTGTCAAAATTGATCGGAATTGACGTTGATCCGGTTGTCATGGAGAACCCAGAACTGGACGAGGCCTATATCGTGGCCCCCAAAGATATTTATCCTTTAGCCGATAATAGTATCGATATTATTGTGTCTGATCATGTGCTGGAACATGTTGAGTTTCCACTTGAATTCGCTACCGAATTGCATCGTGTGCTTAAGCCTGGCGGCTGGTTTTGTGCCCGGACCCCCGTAAAATGGGGATATATCGGCATCGGGGCTAGGTTGGTGCCCAACTCACTACACGTCAAAATTCTGAAGATGCTGCAACCGGGGCGCAAAGCGGAAGATATCTTCGATGTATTCTACCGCATTAACTCTCGTAGCGCCATTCGCCGAGCGTTCCCACCTTCCTTGTGGAAAGATTGCACTTACGGATTTAACGGCGTACCCGGCTATCATGGGAACAGAAAAGCTCTGTTTAGACTCGTGGAATTTTGGTGCTGGTTAATGCCGCGCTCGCTGTCGGCAAAGTTTCATATTTTTATCCAGAAAAGATAAGGCTCCATCACCCTGTTCGCCTCACAGATAAAATATCTGCAGACTAAGTCCGAGCAGCAAAATGACTGTGGGCAAAAAGGCGAGGTAAACGTCCCGGCTTAGTGGATAAGCCAACGCTTTAAACGTCTGCCTTCGGGCGTAGACAGAGTATAGTATCGCTGCACAGCCTTGAATAATCGGATAGGCGAGCAATGGCGGCTCATTTAAAATTACCAGCGGCAGAAGGCAGAACACGGCAAACAGGCCATTGGCAATATGCAGCCGGATTTCATTCGTCACTGTAAACAAGTGTAGATGAATGGCGCCATATCGAACGATAAAGATCGATACGCACAGCGCAGCCCAGACGAGAGGCGTGACAAATGCGACACGAATACCCAAGTTATTGACCAGGACAAACACGACCGGCACCGGCAGCATCAACACTGTCATTACCCATACGGATCGCCTGATGACATGATCTGCCCGAGCATGCAGCATAGAAAGATCGCCACGCACGTAACATACCGCCATCGAAGGCATCGCACCATAGAGCGGCGATATCGCAATTTGTTGTATGATACCGATCAGATTCACTGCCAGCAGATAACCTGCCAGAGGTCCCGGTTCTGAATATTGGGCAAGGATGAACCCGCTTCCATAGATGGTCAACATGCCCAACAACGTACCCACGGTGCCGCGCCAAGCGCGCTCCCAAATTAGTCCGACGATGCGATAAGGACGATATTCCTCCGTTCCTTCAACGTCAAATTCCAATCCCTCAGAAATAGCGGCACGACGTATCAGGATATTTTGGAGTAATAAGGGTGCATAAAGGCAGAGCAAACCTATGATAGGGTCATGCGTCAACCATAAGCCAAGGGGAGTTATTATTGCTCCCAAGCCCCATGCCCAGCTTTCAGTGCGGCGAGCCAGCGCGGTATGACCAACTGCAAAGAGATAGGCCATAAGCGGTTGTAGCTTCAGACGAATTGCAGACAGAGCGATAAAGATTACCCACATCCAGATGCCGTCGCTCTCACTAGACAATTGCTGGATATTACCCCAAACCACAGCAGTGCCGATCGTTCCCGCTGCGATGATCCACAGCAATGCAACAAACGTGAAAACCTGTGCCAACGCATGATTAACCCGCGCTTTCAAGGCACGGTTGGGACCGTCGCTGCGACCGATGCTGTGATCTTCAATGGAGCCAGTTAAACGGCGAGAACCCGCTTCAGCATAAGAAAGCATTTGCATGGCGATCGTCGGCAAACTGCCGCTTAGGCCGCCCACGATGGACTGGAACGTGATCAGCAAAAGCCAATATGCGACCAAAGTCTCATCGAAAAATGTATAAAGTATTGGCAACGGCGTGGCCATTGCGCCGGCGCGGGCTAAAACAGATGCAGCCGTCATCGCACCTGGCGAGTTCCAATATTGATGGAACAGTTTGCGTAGCGCGTTCACGCTTGAATTTCAGATTTTACTGAATTGTTTCGGGAATACTTTGCGGGCTAGCGCCTCGATGTGCTCCGCTGTCAACTCATTAAATTCTGGGCGATCGCGAAAAGCGATCATGTTTCCCCACGACTGAGACGCAAGATCCCGCGGGTTATCGCAGAACCGCTTCCAATTATGGGATTCTCCGTATTCATGGATTGGGTGCCATTCGGAAATCGTCACCCTGTAACCGTGTGCTACAAGATAATCGAAAACATCGGCTGACGAATGACCAAGAGGCAGCGTCTTCGCATCTTCAAATTCACACAGGATAACGTCAGGTGTCACATTCTCCCAATCGATCCCCTTGATCACTGAAAAATCAAAGCCTTCCACATCAATTTTAAGAAAATCGATGTGTGTGAGCGCATATTCTTTTACGATTTCGGCGATACTTGTGGTCTTCACCGTCTGTGTCTGGACATGCGACTGGTGAAAGGAAGAAAGACCACTGATACCAGTGCTAACATCACTCGTGAAAAAGGCCAGCTCTTCACCTGCAGTCTCGGTTACAGCACGGACATCAATGGTCACCGCAGGGTTTCTACCAAAACTGGTTTGCAGTTGTTTGCGGTTTTTGGTGTCCGGTTCGAACGCAAGTATTTTCCAGCCAGAACTAACAAACATCGCCAGTTCGATGCCAAAATGCGCACCCACGTCAATCATGACGCCGTCTCTCTGGCGACTTTTGAAAACTTCGTGAATCAACCGACTTTCATCAAAATGGAACCGTCCTGTAAGTTTTTTATATAGCTTAACACCGTCGTCACCCAATATCCTACGCATGTAAGCTTTGAACATTATCTTCCTCCGAAATTTTTATATGCACTAGTAAATTTACGAAGGCACAGGCAACCCAAATGTCAGATTCCGGAACTTTTGCCTAATCAATTTATCCACGCTGATTTTATTGACTCTTTGAATTGCTGCCAAGAGCTGCTGACCGGTAAATTAGTGGGACGACCACAAATTAGAATCAGTGCATCAGCCTTGTCACCTCAAATACATCGAACAGAGGGAGGCGGCTATAGAAATTAAATCTGTTCAAGTTATTGGCTGATCGTCCCGCACAGGAGAGCGAGGCCGGATAACCTAGAAAGGCAAATGTTCAGCGACCAATTGTTCGTCAAGGGTCGTCGAGTCACCTCCCATATCCCGTACCCCCTCAAGAAACGGGGTGCGAAACTGGTGAATGAATTGGAATTTTACAAAGAGGATTAAAATGACGCTAAGTTAGGACACAGATAGCCATGTAGGGGGCAGTCTTGCCAAACCAAAACTTGGAGATAGCACAACCATGCTGAGGTGCCATGATAGATTTTGATTGATTACAGCCTGCCTCATGTCTAACCGTTTCAGCAATGTGGTCGAGTAAAGTAACCAAATTGTAATGACAATATCTAGTGATTCTTTGCGCGGTCAAAGACGCTCGAATGCAGGTGCCGAACTGTTTGGATGGCAGCAGGTCGAGTCGCCGCTGCTTCTTGCAATGACAGTGACTACAATGGCTATCCTCGTCCTGTTCGGGGGCGCGCCCAATGTTCCTGGCTGGCGGATTAGCTTGATATCGCTATTTTCGGCGGCGTTGATTGTAACCGCCCTTACATCTGGATCCTGGGCAGAATTTGCTAAACTGGGTCGGCTGCAGAAAATATTGTTATTGTGCTTTTTATTCTTGCCCTTGATACAAATTATACCGCTGCCTCCAGCAATTTGGCACTCACTGCCCGGAAGAGAGACGGAATACGCTATATTCGCTCTCGTTGGCGCAGAAAATCAATGGCATAGCCTCAGCCTTGATCCCACCGAAACTCTTTTCGTATGGACGATGCTGCTTCCAGCAGCCGCAGTTTTCTTGGCTATATTGAAACTGAGTTCCGAAGAAATACGATTTATTTCTCTGAGTATTATGGCTTTAGCCCTTCTTTCAATATTAATTGGATTGCTTCAGTTCTCGAGCAATGGTGATACTTTTAATTTCTATGATTCGGCGCATAAGCGGTTCTTGCTTGGCTTTTTTGCCAACAGGAATCACCAAGGGCTCTTCATCGCTTCAGCCTTGGCATTTTCAATTAATATGATCTTCCGAGCCAGCAGCAACAAGACACTTTCTTTGACACTTTGCGGCATCACAACCTTCTTCTGTATTGGCGCCGCAATCGCAACCACATCTCGGGCAGGATTATCACTCACAATATTAGCGGCGATTTTTTCGGTACTGCTCAATATTTGGAACGGAAAGAAACGTTGGCATATTATCGTCGCACTCGCCATTATTTGTATTTTATTTGTTTCTGCCTTTCAGTCGATCGGGAACGTCTTTGAGAACGTTGTCGATCGCTATTCCAGCGTGGATGATGATAGCAGATGGGACGTCTGGAGCCAGTCGGCCGAAATCATTCTGAATTATTTTCCGTGGGGCTCAGGATTGGGGACCTTTGTTCCCATCTATCAAAAATTCGAGCCGCTGGAAATGGTTATGCCAACCTATATCAACCATGTGCACAACGATTATTATGAACTTATTCTTGAAACCGGCTTGGGCGGCATCGCAATTCTGGCTCTTTTTGCGACAACGTTATTGCAGGCCTTCACTCGATCACCCATCACACAAATATCCGGGATCAAAGCTGCGTCGTTTGTGGTTATTTTGCTGATTCTTCTGCACAGTGTCGTGGACTATCCGCTGAGAACCCAAAGTATGGCAGGAATTTTTGCATTCTGCCTTGCGGTGATATTCAGACCTCGGAAAGTGCCGGGCTGAAAGGAGCCTACTTTGGTCTGAATTAACCGGTGAACGACCAAAGGCTCCTATTCGCGCATCAACTAGAAGCCACACAAAACTGCGCCCAAAGTCGATAATCGGCGAAAGTTAGCCTTGCAAATACACCCTGCGCTGGGTAGGCATCAGTCAGTTATATTGGAGACTGAGATCTTGCGTTATTCCCTCTCGTCCATAGGTTTCATCTTGCTTTTGTCGGCATGTTCGACAACCGATCTCCCGAAGGGAGAGCAGGCTTATCAAATAATTCCCGCCCCTTCGCAACAGATTCGGGCGGACGATTATAAAATTGGTCCTTTGGATGTGCTGAAAGTCACCGTTTTTCAAGAAGAAGATCTTTCTTTTGAAGAAGTTCCTGTAGATGCGAGCGGAAATGTGTTGTTCCCGCTGATTGGCCAGGTATCGGTTACGGGCAAAACCGGCACGGAATTGGCTGCGGATATAGCTGCACGGCTGGAAAGCCGCTACCTGGTTGATCCTCAGGTGTCCATCATTGTGGCGCAATCTGCATCACAGAAGGTTACTGTAGAGGGCGCGGTGAAGACCCCAGGAGTATATCCGATCGAGGGCCAAACTACGCTATTGCAGGCAATGGCGCTCGCGCAGGGACCAACCGAGACAGCCCGGCTGGACGAAGTGATTGTATTTCGTACTAAAGAAGACGGCGTCTACGCTGCGCAATTTAATTTGAAAGACATAAGAAAAGGCGCACAACCCAATCCGGAGATACTGGGACGAGATATCGTCGTCGTTGGAAATTCCTTCGCCAAGGCCCTCTTTAGAGATATCTTGCAGCTGTCACCTGCACTCGCCTCGGTGTTTATACAAGTCAGCCGTTAAAAACCGACTTTTTTGAGAAAGATATAGCTTCCCTATGAATAGTCAGAACGATTCTGATCTTGCAACTATCCCGAGCTCAGCAGATGCGCGCACTGCTGAAATAGATTTTTCGGGCCAGGATGATGCCGACTATGGTTACGGCAGGACCGCAGCGTTGGATTTCGCTGCAATCTGGGCTGCAATCTATCGATCACGGCTCTGGATTCTAGGCATCTTGGTAGCTTGCTTGCTGGCCGGGATTGTCATCTCGCTGCTCTCGACACCGATCTATCGGGCAACCTCCACGGTACAAATTGATCAGGAGGCGGCAAAGGTCATTGGGACAGAGGAAACCGATCTTTCTGCGTCGATCCAGGATTCTGACCGATTTCTTCAAACCCAACTCGATATAATTCGCAGCCGTGCTCTGGCAACCAGTGTTGCCGAAGACGAAAATCTATTTGGCAATAAGGCTTTTCTGGAAGCCATGGGCGTTGACCCGGATGTTGAATCCGAGGGAGCTCTGTCAAAGGAAGAAACCGAGCGAGAACTGGTTCTGGAAACTCTGAGAGAGAATTTTTCCGTTTCGTTGCCAATCGATTCGCGCGTTACATCGATGGTCTTTGAGAGCCCGGACCCGAAACTCGCTGCACGGATCGCCAACAGCTACGCAGAAAATTATATTCGCAACAATCTGCAAAGAAAATTTGACACATCTTCCTATGCTAGAGAATTCCTGAAGGAGCAACTTGATGCCGCCGCCGCCCGCTTGGGTGAATCGGAACGAAAGGCTCTGGCTTACGCGCGAAGCACAAGGATTATCGATGCCAGCAATGCCGCACAAACTGAAGATGGGCGGGCTGCGCCTCGATCTTTGACAGCAGCGACGCTTGTCCAATTGAATCAGGAATATGCCGCAGCCTTTGCAAGAAGGATCGAAGCGCAAAAGAAATGGGAAACGGCCCGTGGTACCGCGACGTTGAATACCCCTCAAGTTCTGAATAATCTGGCCGTTCAGAATCTGGTTCAGGAACGGGCGAAGCTGGAAGCAGAATTGGAAGATCAGCTCCAGCGCCGCAAGGATGATTATCCAACAGTACGGCAGTTAACGGCCCGTAAGCAAGAGCTGGACAGACAGATTGCTGCCATCAGTAGCGGAATCCGCAATTCGATCAGAGGGGAATATGAAACTGCCCTTGCCCAGGAAAAAGCCCTGCAGAAACAGATCAACGTATTGAAGGAATCCACGCTCGACGAACAGAGCAACGCTGTTCAGCTCAGTATCTTGCAGCGAGAGAGTGACACAAACCGCCAGCTGTATGACCTGTTGCTGACACGATATAACGAACTCAATGCTGAATCCGGCGTGCAATCGAATAATGTGATCAATGTTGACCGAGCCATTGTACCCGTTGACCCGATCAGTCCTAACATCCCGCTTAATCTGGGATTGTCACTGCTGACTGGCATCGCGTTGGCAGGTGCTTTTGTTTTCGGTCGCGAACAGATTTTTGATACCATTCGCACCCCCGACGATATTTCGAATAAATTGGGCAGGCTGACACTAGGCACAATCCCCGTGCTGAAAAGCGGTGCCGATATGTCCACAGAGATGCTTGACCAGAAGAGCAATATTTCGGAAGCTTATACCAGCGTTCGAACGTCGCTGATGCTGGCATCATCGCATGGACTGCCCAACAGTATCATGTTCACCAGCGCCAGGCAGGGCGAAGGCAAATCTTCCAGCTGTTTTGCAACAGCGTTGGCCTTGAGCCGAATAAACAAGAAAGTCGCCGTCATCGATCTTGATCTGCGGCGCCCAAGTCAGCACAAGTTTTTTGGTCTCCAGAATGTGCATGGGATGTCCGACCTTCTGTCGCAAAACGCGAAAATTTCGGACGTCATTCAGAAGACTAAATATAGCAATATCAGTTTTATTTCCAGCGGCGCTATTCCTCCCAATCCGGCCGAGCTGCTCGCCGGAGAAAATGCGCGGTCGGTTTTGAAGCAGTTGGAAGACGAGTTTGATATCGTATTGGTCGACAGTGCCCCGTTGCTGGGACTGGCAGATGCCGTCGTTGTCGGATCGATGGTAGAATCTTGCGTGTTTGTGGTGGAAGCCAATCGGAACCAGACATCTGTAGTGCGGAGTGCTGTCAATCGCCTGCTGCAAAGCGGAGCCAAACTGACCGGTATCTTGTTGAGCAAATTTGATGCCAAACAGTCTGGCTACAGCTACGAATACCAATATCAATACGAATATGACGCAACTTCATCGTCAAAGTGATGTCACGATGAAAAACTCCCGGGTCTGGCGGCGTGCGGCGTTGCGTGGTCTGTTTTTTTTGAGCCTGCTGGGCGGAATGCTGGTAATCCAGTTTATGTCTCTCCAGCATCGCGCGCCATTGGCACCCAGAACGATGGTGCTACTCGGCACCAAAGTGGATAGCGCCGATTTTCACCCGGTCTTGGCTATTGCAAAACGCCGGCTTGCGAAGGCTCCGAATGATGCCAGCTCTCTCAATCTGCTCTATGTCGCAGCGATAAACGAAAAGCCTGATGGGCCTGCCGCCCAGTATATCGGCACACTGCTATCTCAGCTTGGGTGGCGCAATACTGCAGCGCTACAAAATCTGATCATGACGGCGACGGCGGAACGCGATTTTGGGGCTATCGTCAAAATTTCCGATGCACTGTTGCGCCGCAATCAGGCGTCTGATCAGATATTGACTCTGCTTCGCTTGGTGGAAGTGGAACCCGATACTCGACGCTATCTCGTCAGGCGGTTAGCTTTTAACCCTCCTTGGAAAGCAGAATTTCTGAGAGAATCAGGTTCGCTGACCACGAGTGCTCAGGCTCTGGCGAGAGGCGAGACGCTGAAAATGATGCTGGCAGATGGCCAGAAAATTGACAGAAGAGACTTTGCCCCCTCGTTACAAGCTATGGTTCGCACCGGCGAAATGGAGGTAGCATGGAAGCTTTACCGTGAATATACATCCCAGAAGAAGAACTCGATCATCAACGATTCCGATTTTTTAAGTCTCGCCCAATCTCGCGATGCCAACGAGTACCGTCCGCTTCCGTTTGATTGGCAGAACCATTCCACCCGGGGCGTTCAGATCAGGGCGCCTGAAAGCATCGGCAAAGCCGAAGTTGAAATTCGGTGGAACGGGCGTGGGACTCCCCTCATGCTAAGCCAGTACGTCCACATTCCCCGCGAGGGCCTTTATAAACTGGAGCTAACTGGTCTGGATGCGAAGTTGAACCTGCCCCAATTACTTCAATTTTCTATTCGTTGTGAACAGGGAAATATTCGGTTTGAAAATGTGCAGGAAGATTTGAAGGCTAACAACATTTCCTTGATGACGGAAAAGATGGTTACATGCAAATTCCCGCGTCTCGAAATTCGGGGACGAATTCAAGATATATCGCGATCCCATACCCTCAACCTGTCGTCAGTGCGCCTTTTTCAAATAAGCTGACTCTTTTCGAAAGATTTACTGCGATGGCGGCGTATTGGATTTCTTGGAGATCCAGTACGTTTCAGATATGGCAAGACCAAGCTCACCATAAGCTCAACGAGATAGGTGAAAATAATCGAGTATATTAAATAGCGCAGAACAAACGGTGATTGGTACGGCATCATGAATGCAATGCTTCCCAGCAGCCCGTATCTGGCCAGAACGGTCGGCGAATTGCTTCGCCCCAACTTTCCGATTTTTCCCGCAACGAAGCCGACAATCAAGAAAGCAAGGGGCGCAGCATATCCTATATCTAGCCAAAAGTCGCGGACGGATGTGGCCCAAGGGTTGCCAGCCAAGCGCTTTGACGAAAAATAGTTGGAGATTTCCTCCCTGGCTTCGCTAAATTCATCTCCAAATATAATTCCGCCATTATATGCACCATTATAGCGCTTGTTCCAGTCGCGCCGCATCCTATCAAAACTGTGTAGGGGTGTAGAGAAGTAACAGCTCGAAAGCGACAACGATTGGATTGAGAGTGGCATCGCTTTTACCGGAGCCGCCAAGCGGCCGCCGTCGCAGTTATATTGTATGTAGCCTTCTACATTCGATCCGAAACTAGTGTTTCTAGCCAAATAAAATTGTGATGCAAGAATATATACACTAAATAATCCTACCGCAGCATAAATGAATGCACTACCAATTTTGATTTTCCGTACCGAGAACATTACCGATGCTACCGATATCATAACAAAAACTATTAACGCGCGCCCCCCTTCTAGAACGGCATTATCAACCGTAAGTATCAAAGAAAATATATATATAATTGTTAAAAATTTAGTTTTCTTTAATACTGGATATATTACCAGAAATGGTATGGAAGTATAAACTAATATTTGAACTATTCTATCAATACCACCCTTTGAATTCTCCCAGTGATCAGCTCTATTTACTTCTATATTATAAGAGGCGGACAAAATTGGAATGTTCCCCTCTACTGCCGACCTTACTAACGCGAATATTATAAATATTAGCGTACAATAGATCATAATATTGAAAGAAATCTGATCGATCCTTCGGTGTCTAGGCTTATTGACAGTGCTTACATGTGAAAAATGAAACGCGGTGACCAAAAAAGTATGTGAGATGATTACCAAGACTATTGTTTCAAAAGACAAACTAGATTTGTGGACGATCAAGCCCGTCGAACCCAAAAACGTTGCGAACAGCCATGACAGAGTCGAAAATTGATCGAACCGAAAAATGGCAGTGTTTCTTGAAAAAAGAAAAAGTGACACCACCAAAAAATATAAAAAAAGATAAATCATCGCAGCTTTTTATCGCAATCTAAGTTGTCTTTTGGGATAATCTCAAAAATACCGCCATTCAGCCCATTCGGAACGACACCGACACGCGCGCTCGTCACAAAACAGCGGCCGTCTGGTGCGAATACCGGTTTGGTGGGCCTGCTTACCGGCAGGCTCACCTCATCTATAATTTGGCCCTCCCGGTCAAGCGCACGAACACACGCTCCGTCCCAGAAGGCCACCCAAAGAAGGCCATTTCCATCAAAATCCATTCCGTCCGGATATCCTTGGCTCCCGGCAAATTTAGCCCATTCCGTCAGGCCAGAAACAAGTCCGCGCTCATCATATGCCGCTCGATATATCGTCCGCTTGGGCGAGTCTGTCAGAAAAACGAAATCTTGGATCGGCGAGAAGGCGGGACCATTTGTTACTTCAAAGCCCGAAAGCAGCCTCGTCATTTTTCCCCCGCTGGAAAAATGCCACCAATTCCCCGATGCCTGCTCTTCTCGATCATCCATCGTGCCGGCCCACAAATTGCCAAACCGGTCAATGGCACCGTCGTTAAAGCGGTTTTCGCGAATGTCATCCTCAGGCCTGGCAAGATATTCGATATTGGATACGGGCTCCCCGGGAACAAGATCAATTCTGGCAATTCCTTTGCGCAAACCCACAAGAAAACAATCCCGGCTAGGATCTTCCACGATGAAGCCAATTTCGGTTGCCATATCCCATTCGGTTTCCTGCCCTGAGGCAGGATCAGTCCGGAAGATTTTCCGCCCCTTTATATCCACCCAATATAGCGCTTGTTGACGATCGCTCCAATATGCGCCCTCGCCCAATATGGCGGTGCTGTCGCCTATTTGGCGAATTGCGTAGCTCATGCGGGATCGTGCAACTTAGATAAAACCCCGCCATCAAGGTAGATCGTCGATCCGGTGAAAAAGGCGGCCTTTTCAGACAGCAGAAATACCGCTGCGTCGGCGACTTCCTCTGGCGATCCGATGCGTTCCAGCGCGTGACACTGTTCCAGTTCTGCAAAGGCCGCCAGCTTCCCTTCGAACCCCGCCTTGAGCATCGACGTGGCAATGGCAGCCGGTGCCAGACATATGACCCTGATGTCTGGCCCCAGGTCCACTGCCATGGCCCTTGTCAGGCCGTGCAGAGCGGCCTTGGTGGTGGCGTAGGTCACAAATTCCTTCTTTGTCGCCTGAGCGTGGACGGAGCCGATATTGAGGATTACACCTTTGTGCGCACGCAATTGGGGCATCAAAGCCTGGGACAGGAACATCGGGGCAGTAAGGTTGACCGCAAGCGACCTCTGCCAGTCTTCCCGCTCGACATTCGCGGTGGAGGCCAGCAGCTGCGTCGCGCTGTTGTTTATCAGCGCGGTTATCGGCAATTCTCCGGCAAACCCGTGTATCTTAGTGATGCAATTGGTGATAAAATCATCTTCGTTCACGCAGTCCGCAAGGTCGTAACGCACCAGCCGGTCACAATGGCCCTGATTGCCATCTGATCGGTTGATGCCGATTACGAACCACCCGCTTTCCATAAGGGCTTTGCCAATTGCGGAGCCAATGCCTCCGGACGTTCCGGTAACAACGGCGACCTTGTCTTTCATGATTCCAGAAATTCTGAAATAAGATCAATCGCCTTGAGACTTACCCGCCGGACCGCATCCGATGTATTCGACCCGTTGTGGGAACCAAAAATATTCAGGTCATATTGCCGGAGCGGACTGTTCGCCGGCAGCGGTTCTTCCTCAAACACATCCAGCGCGACAGAATGGATAATGCCCTCGGCCATGCCCTTTATCAGAGCCGTTTCATCAATTACCGGCCCACGACCAACATTCACTACCCTGACCCCTCGCTTCACCTGACGCAGTGTATCATGATTAAACATGTGTCTGGTTTGGGGCGTAAGCGGGGCAGTGAATACAATAAAGTCGGCCTCTTGCAACGCATCCGGCCAGTTTTGAGCCGTGACTTGCAAATTATCCGGATTCTGGAAATAGGGATCATAGGCGGCGACTTTCATATCGGCCGCCAGCAGCCGCTTGGCAACATTGCGACCGATATCTCCAAAACCAACCAGAGCCACCGTCTTGTCCGCCAGAGAAATGCCGGCCGGTTTGGGCCATGCAAAAGCAGTTCGAATTTGGCGATCGATGAAAAAGCTCTGTCTGGCAAGTCCACCGACATAGTTCATGGCCAGATCCGCTACCTCGCGGCCGAATACTCCCGGGGTATTTGATGCTGGAATACCCAATTTCCTGGCGGCATCAAAATCAACATTGTCGACGCCCACACCCCATTTCACGATAGCGAGTAGTTCACCCTTCTTGCCGGCTTCAAGAACTGCGGCCGTGGCCGGATCATCGCCGATTATCCAGCCATGAAAGTCAGGCACAGTTTCGATCAGCTCCGCTTCACTCATGGTCTGGATGACCTTGGCAGCGGTAAGTTCAAGATTTTTCTCTTCAAACGCGCCACGGAATTCATCGATCATGCCCAACATTGGCGGACAGGTGACGAGTATTCTTTTTCTCTCACTCGTCATGCTTTATTCCGTCCATAAAGGGCGACCGCCTCTGCCTGGTCCCATTGCGGCTGGTCGTCAATGTCCAGGGATTCCATAGGAGGGGTCTCGAACATCATCGGCTGTTCCCCAATTCGCGCCTGTGTTTTGGCAAAGCTCTCGCGGCTGAAAATATAGAGATTCGAATTTTCCTCGAACCAGGGTTCCAAATCCTGGGTGCGGATAAGATTGTCCGGATCATGATTGATGGCGGACCCGTCCACCCGATAAAAGCGCGTTTGGATCTTGTTCACAGTAAACAGCGAGTCCGCTTCACCATTTTTTGCCTTCGCTTGATATTGCCGTAAAGCCTCTGCGATGGTTGCGCTCGAAAGAAGCGGATTTGTAGTATGGGTCATAACATAGGAATCGGCCTCGATCGCCGCAATATCGTCGGCCAAAACCAGATTCATGGAAACGAAGTCGCCGCATATTTCTGCCTTGCGGTCCCGAATGATGACGCGTCCATCGGCATAGCCATCAGCCAACCCATTTTCAGCCAAAATTTCCCGTGCATCTGTATTGATAATGACCGCATCAATATCTTCTACCTTCAGCAACGAATCCAATATCCATCGAAACAGAGGTTTTCCGGCAAATTCGCGAAAATTTTTGCCGGAAACGCGAGCGCTGTGCGCTTTCATCGGGAGCAGGGCAACGGAGTTAAATTTCATAGCATCCAATCCAAATTCATCTAGCGGGGATAAAAATATTTTTCTTTCGCCTTGCGAGACAGCTTGCGATGTTCATTGTTGCCGCAATAGGTCCCCCAGTATTGCATGGTTCTGAACATTACTATTTCTCCAAGAGAACGCCAGAAGCGGCGTTCTTGCAGGGCGGCAGAGCCATCAAACATGATACCGGAAAGCGTATAGCGCAAGAAATCTCCGAAATTGACATGTACTTCTGGAAGGATGCCTTGCAAAGCGATCGCCTCCCGTTCGTAGCGCCGCTTGACCTGTCGCCACGTCTCTTCATGAATATGCTCCACCACTGCGGTGGCAACATATCCGATCTTTTCGCCATTCTGCCAGAGCTGCTTGGCAAGCACCATATCTTCAAGCCCTGTCACTTCTTCATCAAACGGATAGCGCTCCCAGGCGCTCTTCTTCAGCGCAGAATTGGCGTTGTTGCAAAAGAAATCGTCCTGCGGAATCTTCGAGCTTCCTGGGAAGTATTTCAAGAATAGCTGCTTCTCGGAATATTTGGAGTATCCCTCTCGTTCGATCTGACGGCCATAGGTATATGCACAGATTCCATCGTCCAGTGGCTTGCAAAGATTGTACAGCCAGTCCGGACCGACGGGCACACAATGTCCGGAAATAAATACCAGAAATCGACCAGTTGCAGCTTTGCAGCCAACGTTCAGGGAACGACCAAATGTAAAATCGGATTTGTCAATCGTGACAATCTTGCAGCCGAATGACTTTGCGATCACCAATGTATCGTCGGTCGAACCCGAATCGACCAAAACAACTTCACACGTGAGTCCACGAAGATCTTGATTCTGGACAAGGCCGAGCAACTCTGGAAGCCACTTGGCTTCATTGAGAGTTCGGATTACGACGCTAATATCCATCTTGAATTTTCAGTTTTTGGCAAAAATGGGAGAATTACAATGACCTTTGCCTACCTATGGTAGAGTCAAATCACAAATTAAAAAAAGGCTTCGCGGCCGTGTTTAGCAATGAGATTAAGGAGACATTTGGATTAAGACCTGAGCTTCAGCAACAACTGATATGTGGTAACCCAAGTGCCATAGCGTTGCTAAAAAGCATTTTTGTGAAACAGCACTGCGAATGTCATAAATACAATACGGCAATCCAGAAAAATGGACCACTTTGCGACATATTCAAGATCTGATCGCAGGCGTGCTCGCAATTGATCCTCATGAAACGTATTCCCACGATGTCCACGAACTTGAGCTAATCCCGTGATACCCGGCTTCACTACGTGGCGATGCCAATAAGCGCTATCGACTTCCCAATAGAGAGAGCGGCCCGCCAATGCCTTTTCAGCATGAGGCCGAGGACCTACCATACTCATGTCGCCCTTCAGAACATTCACCAATTGAGGAAGCTCATCAATGCTTGTTTTTCTGATAAATGCGCCGATTCTCGTTATGCGGGGATCGTCGCGCTCGGTCAGCTTGCCTGCTGCAATATCTTGCATGTCGATACGCATGGATCGAAATTTCCAGATATTGAAACGTCGATTTCCTAAGGCAATGCGGGGTTGGAAAAATAATGGCGATCCTTTACTATCCAACCTGATCAGAATAGCGATTATAAGCAATAAGGGAGAAAGAACAATCAAGGCTAACGCTGACACCAAGATGTCGAAGGTACGCTTCACCAATTTTTGATCCCAGCGCAATTGCCCTGCCGAAATCAACAGGCTGGTGCTTTTATTTCTGCGCTTTATCGCCAATGCATTAATTGAATTGAGTTCCGGAACAACAATTTCGGACTTAACGTCCAGAGCACGGAGCATGAATACCCAGCGCTCACGCTTCTCTGGCGGGCAATGCACAATGACGTGATCCATGCCAGACGCCAGATGCCCGAGGCGGTTGACCGCTTCAGCATTACTGGGATCTGCCACCAGCCCAAAGTGCACCGCCTCGATGGCACCCTCAGATCGGTCGGGTCCAATCGCGACACCATCATAAATGCAAAGATCCGCATAAGGAGTCTTGCCAATATAATTTTTGCTAAACCGAAATATGAGGCTGCGCAGCGCTATTATGGACAGAGCCGCGCTCACCGTGCCGATCCCGAACATCAGCCGTGAAAAGTTACTGCTCGATTTGAAGAAAAACAGGATCAGCAGCATCGCGCTTGCGGCCATCAGAAAGGCAACGCCACTGCGACTGACATTCTTCCACAGATCAGTCAGCACACTGGTCTGATAGGCCTTGTTATTGAGCGCGATTGCAAAATAAATTGGCAGGATTGCCCACAGGACATTGGAAAGCTGACTAAGATCAATGTAGCCGAATCTAACAATGGACGCGAAAAGAAAAGAGCACGCAATTGCCAATATGTCCGCAACCGCCAAGCAAGCGATCAACTTTGATCGCCTTTCTTTCTTTTTTCCCAAATTTGCTAACACTTTTTCACCGACCGCAAATTGCTGCGTGACTAATTTCGCTTCCGCTTCACTTGCTGGTGGCTTCCCCACCGCTTCGTCGTACTGCGCAGCCTCAAACTCGCTCGCCGGCGTTTCTGCAAATAGGAGGGTTTTCATCATGGTAGCAAACGTCCCAGAACATATTCATTTTGCGAACCCTGACTTTGATTCGTGCAACTAATACCAAAATGGCGGAACCGCAACGATATTAACTTTTTATTCAAACTTGACAGCGCCGGATGAGGCAGTTTGCAAGCGCCAGACAGAATGCCGAATCCTGTTACGCTGATCATATCGCTCGGGGTATTGGCCAAGTCTTGCGGACAGCCGATCAGCAGATCTCGCAGCCGACGATGGTGATGAAACCGGTCCAAATCCCGTGAAACACGCAGCTGGCAGGGTAACCAATGACGTCTCTATCAAGTCGCAACAACGAATTGCATCGCAAACCAATGGCGATATCCTCGCAATTTGACTGCCTATTTTCATCCTGTCGGGGGTGCCATTTCCGTTCAGCTTTTGGCACCATCTTTGTCGCGACTCCCCCCGGCACTACCGGCTTTGCCAGTAATTCTGGATAATAAGGCCACATGATGAGGGTGATAGGCGCAAGAACTGCGCCGCGCTTTGATCTCAGTCAAAAACTCCAGTCACCGGACAGCGGAGATGAATGCCCAAAGTGAGGAACTGCATATTCCCCAGATGGCATGGGTCATTCCACTTCTGCGAGGGCTTTCAGCCGTCTGCGATCCTTGATAATGACGGTGCGCCGGTCCGGCAGCTCTATGATCCCTTCCTTCCGGATGCGAGTAAACTGCCTGCTTACGGTTTCGATGGTCAGGCCCAATATATCCGATATCTGCTGCCGATCCATCGGCAGATCGAACTGATCAAGATAAAGAGCCTCCGGACTGCAGCCGTCGATACTCAGGCGCTCCGACAATTCGATCAGCAGAGTCGCGATGCGTTCGGTGGCCGATTTCTTGCCCAGCAACGTCATCCATTCACGCGCGCGGTCCAGCTCATCGAGAGTTCGCTGGAGCAACTTATTCTGCAAGTCGGGATGTTCCCGCGCAAAACTGTCAAAGGCGGATCGGGTGAAAACGCAGACCTGGGCATCTGTCATTGCGGTCACGCGGTAGGGGCTTTCCTTGCCGAACGGCCGTCCGATAAAATCCGACGCATACATGACGCTCACGATCTGCTCGCGCCCGTCCTGCAGGTTCACAGAGAGCTTGAGCACGCCATCAATAATATTGGCCACAACCGGAGCCGGATCACCCTCCCACAACAGAGTCTCGCCCCGTTTGATCGTCCGGTTGCGGCCAAGCTTCCCCAATAGCTGCAATTCATCGGTTTCAAGGCTTGCGCAAATCGCGCGGTTGCGGACAACGCATGTTGAACAATCGCTCATGACCCATGACTAGGGCTTGGTTACCATCAACGCAACCGAACGATGATTTTCATCCATCGCCGATCCCGCAATGGCGTCCGGCTGTGCTTTGTCTGTCATCCGGCCTTTCCGTCAGCCCGCCTCGAAAGGTAGATGCCCGCCTGCCGCAATGTCCATGGCGTGACGAGCAGGATCCAGATCACGCCTGCCAGAACAAGCCAATGGCCATGCTCTCCGCGAGCACCGGCAATGATTCTCGCAATGGCGGACAACTGGATACCCCAGAAGGCAAGCCAGGCCGTACGATTCATCGCCAGTGGCCGGCCGGAATGCCCCAGTGTCACGCGCGTCACCATCGCAATCACCAGGCTGCCGGCCATGCCGATGTAGAGTGCATGGAGCGGGGCTCGACCAAGGCTGAGACCGAACCCGGCGAATTCTGCGAAACTCTCCGCCCCGATCAGCGCAAAGCCAATCGGCGCCCAGGCGAAACCCCAGATCAGAACCATGAAAAGGCCCGGAGCCTTGTGTCTCGGCCACCAGCGCCAGAGCATCACGGCGGTCAGTGCAGATAGGGCGAAGGCGCTGACAAATTGCAGGGAATTCTGGCCAGAAACCTGAAATAGCAGATGCGCAATCAGCAAGATCCACAGCAGCGCCAGCACCCAATAGGGCCGCCAGGCCACATAGTCCTGGACGACATTGCCGGCAAAGAACGGGATCATCCGGTGCGCCACGGTAAAAAATACCGACAGCAGGAAGCCGAACGTGCCCAGGCTGTTCGCAATCAGATAGGCTTGCCCATCCAGCGTTACCAGGAACCTGACGGAAAAACCGAGCCCCGCAAGGCCGAAGCACAGCGCTGCGAACGCCGACCAGCCATGCCAGGTGGGGCCTTTGCGGTCCCGCCTTTCGGCGTTCAGCAGCACGGCCATGTGCCACAAGGCGGTGATCCAGCCGAACCCGGCAACGGACAGGGCGATCGCCAGCAAAAGCGCATCACCGCCAATCAGCGCAAACCATGCCAGGATCGACGCGATGATGAACGCGCATCCGATGGGGACATATTGCCTTGGCCCGAGATCAGGATAGCCGATCCAGCGCGGAAAGACGGTCAGCAGAAAGCCGAAGAAGAAGGAAGGCACCATCAGGAAGAGCATCACCGGGGCATGCTGAAGCGAACCGGGAACGTCACCGGAAGCCATGCCGATGGGCCAGATATAAATATCGAAAAGCGCGGCCGTCCACCAGATTATCAGCAAGGCAAAATTCAATATGCCGGCGAGGAACAGCGGGCGATGCGCTGCGGCAAAGATAATAGCGAAACGCGCCCCCATCAGATGAGCCCGTGACTGCCGGCAACGGCGCCCATGACGGTTATGATCCCCAGAATATTCAGGACGAGATGCACCCTCTGCATCCGGGCGAAATCACGTTCAGGATCATGGGATTCGGCCATCCGGCGATGCAGGACCAGCGGTTCCAGTACAAAGAGCATGATCATGAACAGCAGCCAGACGAGCACCATCGCGTGCATCCACCAGAAATGAGCGTCCAGGAAGCGGCTCCACAGGTCGGCCCGCCAGGTCATCCAGAAGCCGCTCGCTCCTGCAAGCAGGACCCATATTCTGGCCTGCCATGCAAAACCGTTTTCCAGTCGGTGAAAGTCAGACAGGCGCTCGTCCGGCCTTGACTGACGCCGGATTGCCGGCATGGCCACCATCGTCACAAAGGCCACCCCGCCGATCCACAGCAATACGCTGGCGACATGAATTACCCGAGCTATCGTATAATCATCCATATCATTCCCTCATTTGCCGCATCGCACAGCGATAATGGCGGACAGTGAGATTTCTCTTGATATAAGTCAATTACTTCATGGTGCCGGGCCTCTACGGCATCGGCATGAAAAAGACCAAAAAGAACAGCTGGGCCGCTCTGGCGATCGCAGCGGCCAGCTGCTGGGTCCATCCCGCTTTCGGCCAGCAATTGTCCCAGTCTCAAACCGACAAAGATAACCTCTCCATCACTCCTTATGCAGATATTCGATATCGGCTAGAGCTGGTCGATCAGGACGACCTCCCGAGAAATGCGACCGCTTCCACCGTTCGGATCCGAACGGAATTGAAAACAGGTGAATGGAACGGGCTGAGCGCGGTCGTCGAGGGGGAAGCCGTCGTCGCAATCGGCAAGCAACTGTACAACGACACGATCAACGGACGGACGCAATTTCCCGTCGTCGCCGACCCGGAAGATATCCTTTTGAATCAGGCCTATGTTCGCTGGCGTCCGGATAGCCGGATAGAGGCGACTGCCGGAAGACAGGCGGTCAACCTGGACAATCAGAGATGGATTGGCTCGGTCGGCTGGCGTCAGAATGACCAGACACTGGATGCCACAAGGATATCGCTCAAGCCGGTCGCTGGCGCTTCGGTGGATTATCTCCATGCCTGGCGTGTAAACCGCATTTTCGGATCGGACTCGCCCCAGGGTATATGGCGCAACACCGACATCCACGGATTGCGCGGGAGTTTGGAAATCAAGTCCCTGGGAACGCTCTCTGCCCATGGCTATTGGCTCGACATACCCTCTGCTCCAGCCATGTCCTCGCGCACCCTTGGCGTCCGCCTCGCCGGCGATCAGCCCCTCAGCGAAAGCACAAAATTTCTCTATGCTGCGGAATATGCCAGTCAGAAGGAACATGGCGTCAATCCTTTGGTCTTTGGACTTGACTATTTGCTCGCCGAGGCGGGCCTTGTTGCAGGCCCCGTTACGGCGAAAATCGGGTTTGAACGCCTTGAGGGCGACGGCAAGTCGGCCCTGCAGACACCGCTTGCGACGCTTCATGCCTTCAATGGCTGGTCAGACAAATTTCTGGTCACCCCGCCAAATGGCCTGCGTGATATCTATGCCGATCTTGGGTACAGACTGAGCAGGGACGGGCCTTTGAAAGGGACAGTTTTCCGGCTGGTCTACCATGATTTCCGTTCGACGCGGCTGGGCATCGGCTATGGCAGTGAATGGGATGCGATGGTCAGCGTTCCGCTTCGCAGGAATATTACGTTGCTGGGCAAAATCGCCAGATATGAAGCGGACCGGTTCGGCGCGGATACCACCAAAATCTGGTTTTCGATCGAGGCCCGGCTCTAGGCCAAGGTGAACCGCACGGAAGCCAGAACTCTCAAACATCCTGAAACGGGTCGGGACGAGCGAATTTTACCAGGGCATCATGGTCGGTGATTTCTATGCGGGAGCCCTCAACGACGACCCCGTGTTTCGACAATGCGCTGATCGCCCGCGAGAGTGCTTCTGGAGTCATTCCAAGCAGCGACGCCAAAAGTTTCTTTTCACCGCGCAACTGCAGGTCCATCTCGCCATTGCGCTTGTGACTCTCCCGCAACAGGAAATTCCCAAGCCGTTCGGTCGATTGCCGCAATTTCATATCTGTCAGTGCCCGCACCATATTTCTGTAGCCGACTGCAAGTTCGCGCATTGCCTGTTGCATCAAGGCGCCGTCCTGTTTGATCACATCGCGGAGCAGCTCTGCCGGGATCAGCATGACCCGCGACGGTTTCAACGTGCGCGCCGCCATCAGAAACGGTTGATCGGTGATTACAGCCGCAAGTATGAAACTACTCACCGGTTCAACAATCGCCAATGTCGAATCCCGATCGGCATTGGAGGTAAAGAGCTCAATCAGGCCATCAACAAGGACATAGAGGAAATCCGGTTTCTGGCCGACATCAAATAATATGAGTTGCGGTGGAAATACCTGCAAATGCGAAGCGGCAAAAACACGATCGCGCTGCTGTTCGTTCATTTCGGCAAAAAGAGGCAATTTGGCTATTTCTGGACGTTCACCTGCACGCAAAGCTAATTCCTCGGATCATGACATTCTGGCCGGAAGTACAAATTGATCTTTATCAACCCTTGGGATGACAATAATTCAGGCTTGGCCTGATATGTGTCAGGCAACAAGCAATTTATGGTCTTCCGTCCCCATACCTTTGACACAGATCAAAAAACCGCCCGGCCTGGTCACCCAATAGCTACGCGAGAACATTCTATTGGGGCCATGCCATGCCGACCTTTCAAATGCCAAGCGTTGCTGACCAGAACAGAGCGCTCGGCCTGAGCACATTTGCCTTTACGATCTGTTTTGCAGTCTGGACGATATTTGCGATAATCGGCATCGAAATCAAGGCAGAACTGGGCCTCAACGATACCCAGTTTGGCCTACTCGTGGGAACGCCGATTCTCACCGGGTCGCTCACCCGACTGTTTCTCGGAGTATGGACCGATCAATATGGCGGACGACTGGTATTTCCACTGACCATGCTGGCATCGGCGGCCGCGGCATTTTTGCTGTCCTATGCCGATACCTATTTGTTGATGCTCGTTGCGGCGCTTGGACTGGGCCTTGCCGGCGGCTGCTTTGCCGTAGGCGTTGCCTATGTCTCCAAATGGTATCCGCAGGAGAAACAGGGGACGGCGTTGGGCTTTTTCGGCATGGGCAATGTCGGGGCGGCGGTCACGAAATTTGCCGCTCCCTTTGTCATGGTTACGCTCGGCTGGACGGCCGTGGCCCAGATATGGGCGGTCATTCTCGGTATCACCGCCATCGGCTATTTCATCTTTGCGAAGGATGATCCGGACTTTGCTGCGCGCAAGATTTCCGGAGAAAAGCCGAAATCCCTGAAGCAGCAGCTCGAGCCGCTGAAGAACCAGCAGGTATGGCGTTTTTCCCTGTACTATTTCTTCGTGTTCGGAGCCTTTGTCGCGCTGGCTCTCTGGCTGCCCAAATATCTGATGGGCGTTTATGGTCTCGACATCAAGATGGCGGGCATCCTGGCCGCAACCTTTTCGCTCTCGGCCAGCCTGTTTCGTGCCTATGGCGGCATATTGTCCGACCGATATGGCGCGCGCAAGGTCATGTATGCCACGTTCGGCATCTCGCTGCTTTGCCTGTTCATGCTCTCCTATCCCGCAACGGATTATGTGCTCCACGGCATCGAAGGCGACATCCGTTTTTCGACATCGATGAGCCTGATACCTTTTGTCATCACCGTTTTCGTGCTCGGCTTCTTCATGTCGCTGGGCAAGGCGGCGGTCTACAAGCATATCCCGGTCTACTATCCGAACCATGTTGGGTCTGTTGGCGGGCTTGTCGGCATGGTGGGTGGTCTCGGCGGATTTGTTCTCCCCATTGTTTTTGGCGCTGTGAGCGATCTGACCGGCATCTGGACGAGCTGCTTCATGGTGCTGTTCGCTCTGGTTGCCATTGCCCTGGCCTGGATGCACATGGCGGTCCGCCAGATGGAGCAACAGGCTTCGGGCGTCGACGCGCGGTCTCTCCCCCAATTTCCGGAAATGGCAGAGATCCATGATGAAAAGATCCATCCGCCCGTTCCGCCCAAGGTCCTGCAAGACTGGCGTCCGGAAGATCCGGAATTCTGGAAGAAAGTCGGCGAGCCTGTTGCCCGGCGGAACCTCTACATTTCCATACCCGCCCTGTTGCTGGCCTTCGCTGTCTGGATGGTCTGGTCAGTGGTGGTGGCCAAGCTGCCACTGATCGGATTCGACTATTCCACCGACCAGCTGTTCTGGCTTGCTGCATTGCCGGGACTGTCCGGGGCAACGCTGCGGATTTTCTATAGTTTCATGGTCCCCATTTTCGGCGGTCGCCTGTGGACGACGCTTTCGACCTTCTCGCTTCTCGTCCCGGCCTTCGGGATCGGATATGCGGTCCAGAACCCCGACACCCCCTATTTCATATTTCTGGTGCTAGCGCTGCTGTGCGGACTTGGCGGCGGCAATTTTGCTTCATCCATGTCCAATATCAGCTTCTTTTATCCCAAGGCGAGCAAGGGCAATGCGATGGCGCTCAACGCGGGACTGGGGAATCTCGGTGTCTCGGTGATGCAGTTTCTCGTGCCCCTCGCCATAACGGCAAGCGTTTTCGGGGTGCTTGGCGGACAATCGGTAACCACGATCGATGGCGACCAACTCTGGCTCCAGAACGCCGGGTTCATCTGGATACCGTTCATCATCGCATCGGGCCTGCTTGCATGGTTCGGAATGAACGACATTGCTGATGCGAAGGCGAGCTTTGCCGAGCAGGCGATCATTTTTCAGCGCAAGCATAACTGGCTTATGTGCTGGCTCTATACCGGGACATTCGGATCGTTCATCGGTTTTTCGGCAGGGCTGCCTTTGCTGGCCAAGAGCCAGTTCCCCGATGTCAACGTATTGCAATATGTCTTTCTCGGTCCCCTGGTCGGGGCCGTCAGCAGGGCTGCAACCGGATGGATTTCCGACAAATGGGGCGGGGCACGCGTCACCTTCTGGGTTTTTGTCGCGATGATGATCGGCGTGCTGGGTGTGATGCATTTTCTCGAACAGGCAAATTTCATCGGCTTTCTCGGCATGTTCATCTTCCTCTTCTTTGTCACGGGCGTGGGCAATGCCTCCACCTTCCAGATGATCCCCGTCATCATGCGCCAGGAAGTGCCGCGTCTGATGCCACAGCTGAGCGGCACGGAACGGACCCGGCAGGCGGAAAAGGAATCCGCAGCCATAGTTGGCTTTACGTCCGCCATCGCCGCCTATGGTGCATTTTTCATACCCAAGAGCTTCGGAAGTTCTATTGCCGCCACCGGATCGCCGATGGCCGCGCTAGCCGGATTCCTGGTCTTTTATGCGAGCTGCGCCGCGCTAACCTGGTTTGTCTACACCAGAAAAGGCGGCGTCCTCCACGATATCGAACGCGGCAAAGTCGCTCAACTCACCCCTGCCTTAGCCCAGTAAAAGGATCCTGATCCATGAGTCATCTTCTCGATCGCCTGACCTTCTTCAAACAAGCCAAGATACCCTTTGCAAACGGCCACGGCATTACCACGGGCGAGGACCGCAGCTGGGAAGAAAGCTATCGCAAGCGCTGGCAGCACGACAAGATCGTGCGCTCGACCCATGGCGTGAATTGCACGGGATCCTGCTCGTGGAAAATTTATGTCAAGGGCGGGATCATAACCTGGGAAACGCAGCAGACCGACTATCCGCGTACCCGGCCCGACCTGCCCAATCATGAACCACGCGGCTGCCCGCGCGGAGCCAGCTACAGCTGGTATATCTATTCGGCGCAGCGGCTGAAATATCCTCTGATCCGTTCGCGACTGGTCCGCCTGTGGCGCGAGGCGCGCAAGACGATGAAACCGGTCGCGGCCTGGGCGTCGATCGTCGAGGACAAGGCCAGTCGCGAGAGCTATACCGCCATTCGCGGCCATGGCGGCTTCATCCGCGCGCACTGGGATGAGGTTACCGAAATCATCGCGGCGGCTAACGCCTATACCGCCAAAAAATATGGCCCCGACCGGGTTATCGGATTCTCGCCGATCCCGGCCATGTCGATGGTCAGCTATGCCGCAGGTTCGCGTTATCTGTCGCTGCTCGGCGGCACCTGCATGTCCTTTTATGACTGGTATTGCGATTTGCCGCCATCGTCACCGCAAACTTGGGGTGAGCAAACGGACGTGCCGGAAAGCGCCGACTGGTATAATTCCGGCTACCTGATGCTCTGGGGCTCAAACGTTCCCCAAACCCGGACCCCCGACGCCCATTTCATGACCGAGGCCCGCTATCGCGGCGCCAAGGTGACCGTGGTCTCACCGGATTATGCCGAAGCCACGAAATTTGCGGACATCTGGCTCAACCCCCAGCAGGGCACCGATGCGGCGCTGGCGCTGGCGCTTGGTCATGTCATCATACGCGAATATCATCTCGACCGGCAGGTTCCCTATTTCGAGAATTACTGCCGCAAATATTCCGATATGCCGATGCTGGTCCGTCTGGTTGAAAAGGACGGTGCGTATGTTCCGGACCGGATGCTACGCGCTTCCGATTTCAAGGGCGGCCTTGGCGAAAATAACAATCCGGACTGGAAATCCGTCGCCTTTGACGAAAAGAGCGGCGACGTTGTCACGCCCTTGGGGTCCGTCGGTTTTCGCTGGGGCGAAAAGGGCAAATGGAACCTGGAAGAAAAAGATGGCAAGGGTGCCGACGTGGATTTGCGACTGACCGCGATATTGGAACAGAACCGCGACGACGTCGTGGAAGTATCCTTTCCTTATTTCGGCAATCAGGAACATGACCATTTCAAGGGGACGGATCATCCCGATGTTCTGAACCGGCGGGTGCCGGTGCGCTCGGTTGAACTGAAAGATGGCAATGCACTGGTCGCGACCGTGTTCGACCTGCTCTGCGCCAATTACGGCCTCGACCGGGGCCTGGGCGGAGAACATGTCAGCAAGGACTATAATGACAACGTGCCTTACACGCCTGCCTGGGCGGAGAAGATCACCGGTGTTCCGGCCGAGAAGATCATCACCGTCGCCCGTGAATTTGCCACCAATGCCGAAAAGACCAACGGCAAGTCGATGGTCATTCTCGGCGCCGGTCTGAACCACTGGTACCATATGGACATGAACTATCGCGGCATCATCAACATGCTCGTGATGTGCGGCTGCATCGGTCAGTCGGGTGGCGGCTGGTCGCATTATGTGGGGCAGGAAAAACTGCGGCCGCAGACTGGCTGGCAACCCCTAGCCTTTGGTCTCGACTGGAATCGTCCGCCGCGCCAGATGAATTCGACCAGTTTCTTCTATGCGCATAGCGATCAGTGGCGGTACGAGACCCTGGACGTCAAAGAGATATTGTCACCGACCGCGCCCGCAGGCGACTGGTCGGGCACATTGATCGACTATAATGTCCGCGCGGAACGGATGGGCTGGCTGCCCAGTTCCCCGCAACTGAAGACCAACCCCCTGGAAGTCGCCAGGGCGGCCAAGGCCGCGGGCAAGGAGGCAAAGGATTTTGTCGCCGAAGGACTGCAATCGGGCGCGCTGGAAATGTCCTGTCATGACCCGGATGATCCGGCCAACTGGCCGCGCAACATGTTCGTCTGGCGCTCCAACATCCTTGGTTCTTCGGGCAAGGGCCATGAATATTTCCTCAAGCATCTTCTGGGAACAGCCCATGGGGTCCAGGGGAAGGATCTTGGCGAGACCGGCGCCCAGAAGCCCGATGAAGTGGTCTGGCATGACGAGGCACCGAAAGGAAAACTGGATCTGGTCGTGACGCTCGATTTCCGCATGTCGACGACCTGCCTCTATTCGGACATCGTGCTGCCGACCGCGAGCTGGTATGAAAAGGACGATCTCAACACGTCCGACATGCACCCGTTCATCCATCCGCTTTCAGCAGCGGTGGACCCGGTGTGGGAGTCGAAGTCCGATTGGGAAATCTACAAGGGCATCGCCAAGAAATTCTCCGAAATAGCTCCGGAAGTTCTGGGCGTTGAACAGGACGTCGTGCTGACGCCGATCCTGCATGACACACCCGGCGAAATGGCGCAGCCGTTCGATGTCGACGATTGGGGCAAGGGCGATACCAAGCCCGTGCCCGGAATTACCATGCCCAACATTGCGGTCGTCGAGCGGGATTATCCGGGCCTCTACAAGCGCTTCAGTTCGCTCGGTCCGCTGCTGGAAAAGCTGGGCAATGGCGGCAAGGGCATCAACTGGAACACAGATCATGAAGTGAAGTTGCTGAAAGAGCTCAACGGTACCGTCAAGGACATCGGCGAGACCCAGGGCCATGCCAGGATCGAAAGCGCGATAGATGCGGCCGAAGTAATCCTGATGCTGGCACCGGAAACCAATGGCGAAGTGGCGGTCAAGGCCTGGGACGCCTTGTCGCAGAACACCGGACGCGAACACAAGCATCTCGCCCTGCCAAAGGAAGATGAAAAAATCCGTTTCCGCGATCTGCAGGCACAACCGCGCAAGATCATTTCCTCTCCGACTTGGTCGGGGATCGAGAGCGAGCATGTCTGCTATAATGCCGGCTATACCAATGTGCATGAGCTCATTCCCTGGCGCACGCTGACCGGACGGCAGCAGCTCTATCAGGATCACAGCTGGATGCGAGCCTTTGGCGAGGGATTTGCCGTCTATCGTCCGCCTATCGATACCAAGACCGTCAAGCCGATGATCGATCAGGCAAAGGATGAGAAGCATGTCATCCTGAATTTCATCACCCCGCACCAGAAATGGGGCATCCACTCGACCTATACGGATAATCTGCTGATGCTGACGCTGTCGCGTGGCGGACCGATTGTCTGGATGTCGGAAATCGATGCGGCCAAGGCTGGTCTGGTCGACAATGACTGGGTCGAGACGTTCAACACCAACGGCGCTCTGGTCGCCCGCGTCGTCGTCTCCCAGCGCATGAAGGAAGGGACCCTGTTCATGTATCACGCACAGGAGAAGCTGGTGAATGTTCCCGGCTCCCCGCTGACCGGCAAGCGGGGCGGGATTCACAATAGCGTCACGCGGGCTGTGCTGAAACCAACCCACATGATTGGCGGCTATGCCCAGCTTTCTTATGGTTTCAACTATTACGGCACGGTCGGGTCGAACCGGGATGAATTCGTCATCGTTCGCAAATTGTCGAAAGTGGACTGGCTGGAAGAATTATTGCCCGAAGGGGCGTTACCCGGGGAGCAAGTGGCATGAAAGTTCGCGCACAAATTGGCAAGGTCCTGAACCTTGATAAATGCATCGGCTGTCACACCTGTTCGGTGACCTGCAAGAACGTATGGACCAGCCGCGAAGGCATGGAATATGCGTGGTTCAACAATGTCGAGACCAAGCCGGGCATCGGCTACCCCAAGGATTGGGAAAACCAGAAGCGGTGGAATGGCGGGTGGACCAAGAAGGGCGGGCGCCTGCAACCGCGGATGGGTGGAAAATGGCGGCTGCTTGCCAAGATTTTCGCCAATCCCGATTTGCCGGAAATCGACGATTATTATGAACCCTTCACCTTCGACTATGGCCATTTGCAGACCGCAAAGGAGTCCAAGGCGCAGCCGGTAGCACGCCCCCGTTCGGCGATTACGGGCAAGCGGATGGAAATGATCAACTGGGGGCCCAACTGGGAGGAAATTCTCGGCGGGGAATTTTCCAAACGGTCGGAAGACTATAATTTCGAAGGCATCCAGAAGGAGATGTACGGACAGTTTGAAAATACATTCATGATGTATTTGCCGCGCCTGTGCGAACATTGTCTCAATCCGACCTGCGTGGCGGCCTGCCCTTCGGGATCGATCTACAAACGCGAGGAAGACGGCATTGTCCTGATCGACCAGGAAAAATGCCGTGGCTGGCGGATGTGCGTCTCGGGATGCCCCTACAAGAAAATCTATTATAACTGGAAAAGCGGGAAGTCGGAAAAATGTACGTTCTGCTATCCCCGTATCGAGGCCGGACAGCCGACGGTCTGTTCCGAAACCTGCGTCGGCCGTATCCGCTATCTGGGCGTCATGCTCTATGATGCCGACCGTATCGAGGAAGCGGCATCGGCCGAGAATGTCGAGGATCTCTATCAGGCCCAGCTGGATATTTTCCTCGATCCCAATGACCCCGAAGTCATAGCGCAGGCGCGCAAGGACGGGGTTCCCGAGGCATGGCTCGAGTCAGCGCGACGTTCGCCGGTCTGGAAGATGGCGATGGAATGGAAAGTCGCCTTTCCGCTCCATCCGGAATACCGGACCTTGCCGATGGTCTGGTATGTACCGCCGCTGTCGCCGATCAGCGCCGCCGCGGGTGCGGGGAAGATCGAAATGATCGATGATATGCCGGACATACGCTCGCTGCGTATCCCCCTCAAATATCTCGCCAATCTGCTCACCGCCGGCGACGAGGAGCCGATTGCTGCCTGTCTCGAACGAATGCTGGCCATGCGTAGCTATATGCGCGGCAAGACGGTCGATGGCGTGATACGCGAGGATGTCGCGGAACGGGTGGGTCTCGCCCCGGCGCAGATCGAGGAAATGTATCAGATCATGGCGATTGCCAATTACGAGGACCGGTTCGTGATCCCGTCAGGACATCGCGAAGACGCCGAAGACATGTTCGAGGAGCGCGGTTCCTGCGGCTTTTCCTTCGGCAACGGATGCTCGAGCGGAAGCAGTGACACCAATCTGTTCGGCGCTCCCGCCCGCAAGAAACTCCAGACCCCAACGGAGGTCATATCATGAGCATTACATTGCGTATATTATCCGCGCTGCTGCAATATCCCACGGCTGACCTGCAAAAGGCTGCATCCGAAATGCGAAAGGCGCTCGACGAGGAGGGCTTGTTGGGCGCCGGGCAAATTGCCGCGCTCGACCCCCTGCTCGACCAATTGGCGACCAGCGACCTGATCGACCTTCAGGAAGATTATGTCGAGCTGTTTGACCGGGGCAGGGTCCATTCGCTGCATCTGTTTGAACATGTCCATGGCGAAAGCCGTGACCGCGGTCAGGCCATGGTCGATCTGCGCGAGCGCTATCTTGCCGCCGGTCTCGATCCGGTATCGAACGAGCTGCCCGACTATTTGCCGCAGTTTCTGGAATATTGTTCCATTCTGCCAAGGGAAGCGGCCCTCGAGCAACTGGCAGAACCGGGATTGGTGCTGGTCGCGCTGGCGCAACGACTGGAACAGCGCCAGTCGATCTATGCTCCCGTCCTGATCGCATTGTGCGACCTTGCTGGCGTTGACCGCAGCATTGATGTGCAAAGCGCAATCAAGCCAGCCGATGACCCCGATGACCTGGAGGCGCTTGATGCCGCATGGGAGGAGGAGGAGGTCACCTTTGGTGCCGGATCCGCGCCCCAGGAAGCAGGCGATTGTCCGCAAGCTGCCGCCATGGTCAACCGTTTCGCCGTGCCCCCCAATTCCGAACCGGCAAGGAGCCACTGACATGGCCGATTATTTCAATCATCTGCTCTTCGGCATCTACCCCTATATTGCGCTATCGGTACTGGTGATCGGATCAATCATCCGCTTCGACCGGGAGCCTTATGGCTGGCGATCGGGGTCGAGCCAGTTGCTGCGCCGCAAACAGCTCGTCTGGGGATCGGTTCTGTTTCACCTGGGCGTGCTGGTCGTGCTGTTTGGCCATATATTCGGCCTGCTGGTTCCGATCTGGGTCTTTGACAGCCTGCATGTAAAACATGAATGGAAACAGGCGCTGGCCGTCGGAGCCGGGGGAATTGCCGGTGCCGTCTCTTTTGTCGGAGCGTCGATGTTGTTGCACCGCCGATTGTTCGATCCGCGCGTTCGCGCCAATTCCAGCTTTTCCGATACGGGCATTCTGGCGTTGCTCTGGCTGCAGCTTGCGCTTGGCCTGGCCACGGTTCCCATTTCGCTCGGCCATATGGATGGCGTGCAGATGGTAAGATTCATGGCCTGGGCCAATGGCATCTTCACCTTCAATCAGGAGGCATCTTCCTATATTGCGGGGTCCCACTGGATTTTCCGGACCCATATCTTTCTTGGGCTGACGATATTCCTGCTGTTCCCGTTCACCCGGCTGGTCCATATGCTCTCCGCACCCGTCCGCTATATCTGGCGGTCCGGTTATCAGATTGTGCGTTCGCGCAAGATGGCGGTACGCAATGGATGATATCATCGAACGGGTCAGCGTCGGCGGTGTCGAAATCGACCCGGTGGATATTGCGGCAGAGGCCCAGAACCACCCTGCGCAGAAACCTGATGAAGCATGGGCCCATGCCGCCAGGGCGCTGGTCGTCCGGCAATTGCTGCTGAATGAGGCGGACCGGCTCGCTATCGCAGCCCCCAGCCTGACCGATGCCGACGGTCACAAGCTGGCTCCCGATGACGCCAGGATCGAAGCCTTGCTGGATCAGGAAGTCACAACGCCATCCGCCGATGACGAGACGGCAAGGCGTTATTATGAGCAGCACCGGGAGCGCTTTTCCTCGCCAACCATTGTCGAGGCAGAACATATCCTGTTCGCCGCCGCTCCCGATGATAAATTTGCCTATTCATTGGCGATCGGCGATGCGCGCGGCGTGATCCGCAAAGTGCAGGCAGAGCCGGAGCTTTTCGGCAAGCTTGCCAGGGAACTGTCGGCCTGCCCCTCCAAGGAACAAGGGGGCAATCTGGGCCAGATCGGCCCGGGGCAAACGGTCGAGCCATTTGAGCAGGCCCTGTTTGCGCTGCAGGAAGGTGAACTGTGCGACCATCCGGTGAAGTCGCGCTTTGGTGTGCACGTGATCCGCGCAGGACGCCGGGCAGAGGGCAAGACTTTGCCTTTTGAGGCCGTCCGGCAGAAGATCGCGGACTATCTCGAAGAGGCAAGCTTTCGCAAAGCCGTGTCCCAATATCTGTCGATTCTGGCATCCCGGACCGAGATTGAAGGTGTCGCATTTGCAGCTGCGGACGGGCCGCTGGTGCAGTGATGGATCGGATAGCGGACAATAGCGACCTGGCGCCGTCCCTTCCGAGCACGCCAGGCAATGGCTTGTCGGACGCGCTCGGCCGGCGCTTCGAATATCTGCGACTGTCGCTCACCGATATGTGCAATTTCCGGTGCACCTACTGCCTGCCCGATGGCTACCGGAAAGCAAAGGGGGCACCCGCCAATCTCACGCCGGAAGAAATCGTTCGTCTGGTTCGGGCGTTCGCGGCACTGGGCCTGTGGAAAATAAGGCTGACCGGCGGCGAGCCCACGCTGCGCAGGGAATTTGCCGAGATCGCCAGCGCCGTGAGCATGATTCCGGGTATTCGCCGTCTGGCCATGACCACCAATGGCTATCGCCTGGCGGAACGGGCGCAGAGCTTTCATGATGCCGGGATCCGCGCCATCAATATCAGCATCGATTCTCTCGACGCAGAAAAGTTCAGGCAAATCACCGGCCACGCCAGGCTCGAGGAAGTTCTGGCCGGCATCGAAGCCGCTCGTTCGGCAGGCATTCCGGACATCAAGATCAATACCGTGCTGATGCGGGACCTCAACCACATGGAAATTGACGCCTTTCTTGAATTTGTGTCGGCGCGCGATATTTCCCTGCGCTTCATTGAAGTGATGCGGACCAACGACAATCCCGGATTTTTCCATGCCCATCATCTGCCCGGCAAGACCGTGACCGACCGGCTGGAACAGCTGGGCTGGACCCGCCTGCCCCGTGTCACAGGGGCCGGGCCCGCCGTCGAATATGGTCATGGAGACGCCAGGGGACGGATCGGGATCATCGCGCCTTATTCCAGGGACTTTTGTGCCAGCTGCAACCGGCTGCGCGTGTCCGCGACCGGCAAGTTCCATCTCTGCCTGTTTGGCGACGGCGGCATTGATCTGCGTCCGCTGTTGGCAAGCGACGCCCAGCAGGATGAGCTGGTCGCCCGCCTCATCGCCCTCACCAGGACCAAGGTGCCAGGTCATTTGCTGCAACAGGGCAATAGCGGCGCAACGCCGCATCTGGCGTCAATCGGCGGCTAGCAGGAACAGGAAATCCAAAACATGGCCGGGATTGACGAACAGCTTCCTTTCTATCCGCTCAAGATCGCGGTGATGACGATTTCGGATACCCGCACCGGGGAAACCGACACGTCGGGCGGATTGCTGGTCGACAGGTTGAGCGAGGCCGGGCACCAGCTGGCGGGCCGCGCCATCGTCACCGATGATATTGGCGCGATCCGTGCGCAGGCTCAGCAATGGGTCGGCGATCCCGAAATTGAAATCATCGTCACGACCGGAGGAACTGGATTTACCGAGCGCGATGTCACCCCCGAAGCAATCAGGCCGCTGTTCCGGCGGGACATGGATGGCTTTTCGATCCTGTTCCATCAGGCAAGCCTTGGCACGATCGGTGTTTCGACGCTGCAGTCGCGTGCCTTTGCCGGCCAGGCGGGCGACACATTCCTCTTCTGCGTGCCCGGATCCACCGGCGCGTGCCGTGATGCGTGGGATCTTGTGCTTCGCGATGAATTCGACAGTCGCCACCGCCCCTGTTCGATTGCCGGGATGGTACCGCGCCTGCACGGGCTTTGCGCCTGAACCCGCCATTGCATCCGGCGCGGCCGGGTGCGCGCTATCGAGAATATTTGGTGGCGAGCGAGCCTTGCCGCCGCCGCGCGCTACCTGCCTCGCCCGGGGGAAATTTTTAGTCCGGTGTAATTGATATAAATCAAGACGTATTAGGCGGTGCGCGCTAATGGTACCCCTACATATAGTAGATAGGTGAATATCAATGCAGTTCAGCAACGCACTGGCCCGTGAAATCTGGGACGCAAAATATCGGTTCAGTCCCACTGACGGCCGCCCCGGCGACACGACCGTGGATGACATGATCGAGCGCGTATCACGCGCGGTTGCGGAAGCGGAAGTGCCGGCTTTGCGAAAAAAATGGTCGGCACGGTTCGCCAAGGCCCTGACGGATTTCCGGTTCATACCCGGAGGAAGAATCCTTGCCGGAGCAGGTACCGAGCGCCGCGTGACCTTGTTCAACTGTTTTGTGATGGGCACCATTCCCGACAGCCTGGACGGCATATTCGCTCATCTGGGCGAGGCCGCCCGGACCATGCAGCAGGGCGGCGGAGTCGGGATGGATTTTTCCACGATCCGACCAAAGGGGTCATATGTGGTCGGAGTTGCAGCCGATGCTTCGGGACCCCTTAGCTTCATGGACTGCTGGGATTCGATGTGCCGCACGGTCATGTCCGCCGGCCAGCGCCGCGGGGCGATGATGGGCTGCCTGCATATCGGGCACCCGGATATCGAGGAATTTATAGATGCGAAACAGGATCGCGCCAGGCTCCGCAATTTCAATCTTTCGGTGCTTGTGTCCGATGCCTTCATGGAATGCCTCGCCCAAAAAGGCGAATGGCCGCTGAGCTTCGAGGGAAAAACCCATCGCACTGTTGCCGCAACCGATCTGTGGGAGCGATTGATGCGCTCTACCTATGACACAGCGGAACCCGGCGTTATTTTTGTCGACCGCGTCAACCAGCAGAATAATCTCAACTATTGCGAAACGATCAGCGCCAGCAATCCGTGTGGCGAACAGATGCTGCCCCCTTATGGGGCGTGCCTGCTGGGTTCGATCAATCTGGCGGCACTGGTGGAAAATCATTTCACAAAGAGCGCGCAAATCGACGATGCCGCCCTTGGCGATCTTGTGACCACGGCCGTGCGTTTTCTTGATAATGTTGTTGATATATCGCTGTTTCCATTGCCGCAGCAGGAGGCCGAAGCCAAGGCAAAGCGCCGGATCGGCCTCGGCATTACCGGGCTGGCCGATGCCTTGCTGTTCTGCGGCACGGCTTATGGATCGGATGAAGCGACCGCTCTTACCCGCCACTGGCTGGCCATAATCAAGCGTTCTGCCTACCAGGCATCGGCAGCCCTGGCGGCCGAAAAAGGCAGCTTTCCGGCTTTCCACAAGAAGATTCTCAAACGGCCGGGTCTGGCATCGCTCGATTCCGCAACCCGCAAGCTGATAAGGCAACAGGGGTTGAGAAACGGCTGCCTGACTTCCATTGCTCCGACCGGCACCACGTCGCTGCTGGCAGGCAATGTATCCTCGGGGATCGAGCCGGTCTTCGCCTATTCCTACAACCGGCGGATCCTGAATGCCGATGGCAGCACGCGCGAGGAAAAGGTCGAGGACTATGCCATGCAAAAATGGAGGGAGATCCGGGGTGACGAGATTCCCCCCGCAGAGCTGTTCGTCAGCGCGCAGACTCTCGCCCCCGCTGATCATCTCAAAATGCTCGCCGCAGCGCAGCAACTGATCGACAGTTCGATCTCGAAAACAATCAACTGTCCCGAGAATATTGATTTTGACTCCTTTACAGATGTCTATCTCGAGGGATATCGGCTGGGGTGCAAGGGGATGACGACCTATCGGCCCAATGCGATTACCGGTGCCGTCCTCAGCGTGGACTCTCCGAAAAAAACGTCCGGAACGGGCGGGAAGGGCAACAAGCCATCACATCCGACCGCGCTTGTACCCCGGCAAGATCGCCTGACCGGCGCGACCTACAAGCTAAAATGGCCGCACAGCGCGCATGCCGTCTATGTCACCATCAACGACCTGACCGAAAATGGCAAGCAGCAGCCTTTCGAGATATTCATCAATTCCAAGAATATGGAACATTATGCTTGGACGCTTGGGCTCACCCGCATGATTTCCGCCGTGTTCCGGCGCGGTGGCGATGTCGCCTTTGTTCACGAGGAGCTGAAGGCGGTTTTTGATCCTGGCGGCGGCAGCTGGATTCAGGGCCGCTATGTGCCGTCCTTGCTCGCCGCGATCGGTTCGATCATCGAGCGTCACATGCAGGGACCCGAACATGCTGCTGTGGCCGGCGTTTCGGCGCAGCATGCCTTTGTCCGGGAAGACCAGATGATATCCGCGGAGCCCATGCCGGAGCGTGAAAGGCCAGGAGAATGCTGCAGACAATGCGGCAGCCTATCCCTTGTCCGAAAGGAAGGCTGCGACAGCTGCCTTGACTGCGGCTATTCCAGATGCGGGTAGATTGCCCCTGCACCGGCACCCAATGGAGGGCATTCGCCATGCGGCAAAAGCGGACTTCCAGTGGGTCAGCATTGTACCGGGCTGCGAGCAGCGGTTGAAATAGCGGTCTCGCCGTGGGTCAGCCGTCTCCGAAACCTGATTGTTTCTGGCCCCTCCACGCATTCATACGTTCGCCATGGCGGCGTAGCTCGATCCTAGCGATCGACCGCAAATGCACTTCGTCGGGACCGTCCGCAATCCGCAGCGCGCGCATGCCGGCATAAGCCTCGGCGAGGCCGAAATCATCGGATAGTCCGCCCGCGCCATGGGCCTGCATGGCATGGTCCAGCACACGCAAAGCGGTTCTGGGTGCGGCGACCTTGATCATCGCGATTTCAAGTTTGGCGGTTTTATTGTCTGTCTTGTCCGTCATGTCAGCGGATTTGAGGCAGAGAAGCCGGGTCATTTCGATGTCGATCCTCGCTTCGCCCAGGCGCTGCTCCCATATCGACTGGTCGGCAAGCCGCTTGCCGAAGGCGATTCTGGACAAAAGCCTGTCGGCCATTTTCTCGAGCGCGACCTCGGCAGCACCGATCGCGCGCATGCAATGATGGATGCGGCCCGGCCCGAGGCGGCCCTGGGCGATTTCAAATCCCCGACCTTCTCCCAGCAGGATGTTGGAAACCGGCACCCGGACATCGCGCAACAACACCTCCGCGTGACCATGGGGCGCGCCGTCATAGCCGAAGACGGGGAGCATCCGGACGATTTCCACGCCGGACGTATCCATCGGCACCAATATCTGGGACTGCTGCTGATGGGGAGCGGCATCCGGGTCGGTCTTGCCCATCACCACCGCCAGCTTGCAGCGGCTGTCGCCTACGCCCGATGACCACCATTTCCGTCCATTGATGACGTAAAACTCTCCGTCCCGGCGGATCGAAGTCTGGATATTGGTGGCATCAGACGAAGCGACATCCGGCTCGGTCATCAGAAAGGCCGAACGGATCTCTCCGTCAAGAAGCGGACGCAGCCACATCGCCTTTTGCTCCGGCGTGCCATAGCGGTGCAGGATTTCCATATTTCCGGTGTCCGGCGCCGAGCAATTGAAGGCCTCGGATGCAAAGCTGACGCGCCCCATTTCTTCGGCGCAAAGGGCATATTCGAGATTGGACAACCCCGCCCCGTGATAATCTTCATCATCATGTCCGGATGGCGGCAGGAACAGGTTCCACAGTCCTTCGGCATAGGCTCGCGCTTTCAGCTCTTCGATGATCGGCGGCACATCCCATCGCGATTCCGGCGAACCCTGTACATGAGACCGGTATTTTTCTGCAGCGGGAATAACATGGCCCGTCATGAATTCGCGCACGCGATCACGCCAGGCCAATTGTCGATCCGAGAGGGAGAAATCCATGGTGCAAGATGCCTTTCGCGTTCCGGAAATATTGAGCGATGCAAGCCTGGCCTGCTGGCCTTTTCCACCGCATCCTTGGCCAGCTTAATGCAAGGGCGGTGGCGATGAATTGATCTGGATCATTTGACCGATACGGGCTTGCAAAGCTGTTCCGGTGCGCCTAATAGTAAACATGCATTTAATATACATTTTTTAAGGACCAAACATTGCTGAACCAGAACACCATAGATATCGTCAAATCCACGGCCCCCATTCTGCAGCAACATGGCGAAACGCTGACCCGGCATTTCTACCAGCGCATGTTCTCCCACAATCCCGAAGTGGGTCCATTTTTCAATCCGGCGAACCAGGCCGAAGGAACGCAGCAACGCGCTCTGGCCGGAGCGATATGCGCCTATGCCGCCAATATCGACAATCTCGAAGTGCTGGGCGGAGCCGTCGAGCTTATAGCCAACAAGCATGCGTCGCTAATGGTGAAGCCCGAACATTATCCGATTGTCGGCGAGAATCTTCTCGCATCGATCAGGGAAGTCCTGGGGGACGGCGCGACCGATCAGGTCATTGACGCATGGGCCGAGGCTTATAGTTTTCTGACCGACATTCTGGTGGGCCGCGAACAACAGTTATACAGGAATAGCGCCACCAGAGACGGTGGCTGGGAGGGCTTCCGGACCTTCAGGATCGACAAGAAGGACCAGGAGAGCGAGAATATCACATCCTTCTATCTCAAGCCGGAAGATGGCGGCGCCCTGCCGGAATTTTTGCCGGGCCAATATATCACCCTCCGGGTTCCCACTGCCGACGGATCTACGACGATGCGCAACTACAGCCTGTCAAACCAGCCGGGCCGCGACTATTTCCGGATCAGTGTCAAAAGGGAAGTCGCGCCAACTGCCGGTGCGCCCGACGGATATGTCTCGAGCCTGCTGCACGACAATATGGCCGAAGGCGATACGCTGGAAATCGGGCCGCCCTGCGGCGAGTTTTTTCTCAATGTTAACGACCGGCACGAACGCCCGCTGGTGCTGCTGGCTGCCGGAATCGGCATCACGCCGATCATGAGCATCCTGAAAGCAACGCTGAATGCCATGCCCGGCCGCGAGATCATCCTGATACATGGCTGCCTGAATGATGCCGTCCAGCCGTTCAAGCCCTTCATCGACCAATTGGCCCTCGAGCATCCCAATCTGAAAGCGCATTATCGCTACAGCGACATGGCAGAGGGTGACGTGCTCGCCGAGGAAAATTGTTCGGCCGGAATGGTCGATGCGGAACTGATTGAATCCCTGATCCTAAGCCGTCATGCCGATTATTATTTCTGCGGTCCGAAGCCTTTCATGGTAAATATATATCAGGATCTGCTGGTATGGGGTATCCCGGCATCACAGGTCCATTTTGAATTTTTCGGTCCGCGAGAGGCGCTCGAAAAGGCAGCCTGATACTGCGCTCGGGATGAACTCTATCATTACCAATTATTCGAACGGAAAGGGAATTAGAACCGCTGTTCATACGTTAATTCCATTATAGTTTAAGGAAAATTATCGATCCGATGTTCGTCCGTGATATTATAGATTTAGCTCGGCAACATCTTGTGACCGAAATCGAAACCACAAAGTTGATCGAGGTTGCGGGCCTCCTCACTTCGGGAAGCGGGATTGTGCTCGTGACCGACGCTGAAGGCGTGCTGCAAGGCGTGGTGACCAAGACCGATATTGTCCGCCAGATCAGCGTTTGTGAGGGAGCAACATGTCTGTGTCCTGTTGCCACTGCGATGACGCGCGATGTTGCCGTTTGCAACAGCGAAGACACGCTGAAGGACGTGTCCCGTGTCATGAAAGAGCGGCATCTCAAGAGTATTCCGGTGGTCGATAAAAACAACACCCCGATCGGGGTCCTGACGGCGAGCGCTGTGTTGCGGACCCTTCTTGGAGATGTAGAATTTGAGGAAGCCCAGCTGATCAATTACGTAAAGGGTGTCGGTTACCGCTGATTGCCAGGCGACACGCCGTTTCGAAACATAAAGAAAGACCGATGCCGGATATTCAATTATCAAAAGACGTCGAGACGCGCAGGCGCGAAGCTCTGGGAACCTGGGACAATGAAGGTGGCGCGGAAGCCCCATCGGGGCATGATGTAGTTCCACATATTTCTGCCTTAGGGGACGCAGAAATTATCCAGCTACGCATTCGCGTGATCGCACTAGAGAATCTGATGATCGCCGTTCTTGCCGAGGGGTCGGAACGGCAGAAGCAGATCGCGCTGGAGATGGCAGACTATATTTCGCCGCGCAGCGGGTCGACCCAGCATCCGCTCACCGTCCGTGCCAGCGATCACATGTCGCACATGGTCAGTCGCGCGGAGCATTTTAGGGATCTGGAACCCGAATGAATTTGGCGCTAGGAACAGCGCTGTGAAAGAAAGCTGTTCCTAGCGCCAAATCGAAGCGTTGCTGCTACACGCTGCAATTCGTATTCCTACTTCGGCTCACCAGAATATACCCCAATCCGTCCCGTCCTGTATCGCGGCCTCGATAGCCGAGGCGATGGCACGCCCTATCCCTGTCGCCCCGCTGATGAGCGGCAATTTGTCCCGAAAGGGTATAGATAGTGAATCCGGTTCTGGCCCCCGACCCCGAGAAGCGCGCCGAGGAGCGCAAGACCGACCCGTCGGTGCCTCATGCGCCATCGGGATTGTCCGACCGCTTCGCGCTCGGTTTCACCAAATTGCTGCGCTTCACCGCGGACACGTTTTCCCTAAGCGCTACGGCCACCGCGCCAGAATTGAACTCTCGACCTCGTTATGACTAGTGACTTGGCCCAAACGCCTCAATCCTTCCGCAGGGTAGCAGTCAGCCTTCCCGGGAGGGTTGAGGAGACGTCGCTTCGCGCTATCAGTCCCGGTCAGGAAGGAACGATCGCTTCCGGTAAGCGCGAAACACCACTCGCATGACCGAAGTTGGGGCGCGAAGCTGCCGCGAATTGGGCCTAAAAGTAAGCGACGGCGCTGAGAGTGCGAGGATTGCGCCATTTTTGATCGATGATGCCAGCCGGGCTGCCAATTGGCTGGCGCATTTTTCCCAGTAATTCCAACGCCCTGCACCCCAACCGACGGCGCGTCTTTTATCTTGCCATCTTAATTGGGCCAGTCTTTTTCCGAGTATTCGCCATCGTTGTTTCCTTTCCAACATAGTAAAATGGTCCCTATCGTTCGCTGCTCTGCGAAGTACTGCGAAGCATTGAAGGTCTGATACGCCGTGCAATCTTCCGTGCTCGTCGGCGGGGTTTTCTGGCTGCATTGAAGCAGCGTTCGAACCGCCGCGGCACATGTCGCTATCGGATTTACGGGGCATCATCACAGGCAATCGAGCGTGGTCAGCATAGCGCTGCCACAGGCAAGATATCGTGCTTCCCGTTGTCCTTGACTGTACCATTCCTTCGCCGCTTGCGCGGACCTCCTTAAGCTAGCGCGTTGCCATTACGGGCAACAAAAGCGCAGGTTAAACTCATGACCGGGCATAGCTCAGCCGCTTCTCCTTGGCCGACCAAGACGCCGCCACATCGGCTTCAGATGCATCGGGATCGCCGACATAGCAGGTGCCGTCGGTCCACATGGCATGCATCACCGTGGCCAGCTTGCGTGCAACCGCGACGCGCGCCTTGGCGTGACATTTTGTCTTGGCCAGATGCAGACCCCATGTCTTGATCGTGTCGCGTCCCTTGAAGCGGGTCAGCATGGCGGATGCCGCTTCGTAGAGCGCCCGGCGCACTTCGGGATCACCAGCTTTGCTGATCCGGCCCTGCACATCGATTGAAGAACCTGACTGCCATCGCTTCGAAGTCAGACCGAAGTAGGCTGCGACATCGCGCGAGCGGCGGAAGCGCTTGGGATCGTCAATGGCAGATTTGAAGCTCAGCGCGGTCACCGGGCCGACCCCAGGTATTGCCATCAACCGGCGGCAAAGCTCATCGCGCATCGCGATCTGGACGACCATCTTGTTGAGCGTGAGATACTCCAGCCACAGCGCCGCGCGTGCGCGCAGCATGCATTCCATCACGCCGGCAGTTACCGGATCCGCGGCCACCGCTTTGCGGACAGCTTGCTCGAAGCCTGTGCGTCCAACACTGCCGAGCCGGATACCGAACACCTTCAAAGAGTGGCGGATCGTGTTTTCCAGATCGAGGAACTTGCGCTTCAAACTGCGGCGCTGCACCAGCAACAAACGCATCCGATAGCAGTCCTCGGTCTTGATGTACGCCTGCCGGAACCAGCCAGTCCGCATGATATGCGCGATGCCGAGTGCGTCGTTGGCATCGGTCTTGTTGCGCTGGGCTGCGCGGACATGACGTGTTTCCAGACAGACGATCGGGACGCCGAGCGCCGCCAGCTCGGCATGAAGCCAGGGCGCCAGCGATCCTGCTTCATGGCCGACACGGCGCAACCTTGCGATATAATGCTGCAACGCAGCCGCGATCTCCGCTGGATCCGTCGCCACCGAGGCTTCCGCCACAACGTCGCCCTTGTCGGTTACAACGCATATCGAGGTTTCATCGATCGATACATCGAGACCTGCAAAATATTCCATCTCACGACTCCTTCGCTTCCGTTTTGGAGCTGGAAGCATGCTCCCAGATTCTACTGGAACGCAAGGTTTCTGCGGCTTGGCGACAGCCGATGCAGCACGGCGCGAAGTAACCAAGTCTTGCCCAATTACAGCGGCAAGCCAAGTCCCTCCAACGCCCGAAATCATCAAGCCTACACGTCAACACTCCATCCTGCGCCAACGCGCGAAACGGTGCGCTGACTACAAATGCATGCAAATGCAGGAAGAGTGCGGCAAATAAGCATCGCGATTGATGGAGCGAATGTGTTTGGATCTGACGTTCAGCAGCTATCGCACTGCAAAGGTACTGCTGACTCAATACAAATTGCCCACAGCTGATCTGCAAATTGTGAGCAGCGCGTTTCGACATCAGATTGCCAGCCAGCGAATCAGGAAGGAGAGGAAGCCTTGTCCGTATTGCGCTTGTCCGCGTCATAATTCTGTCCGTCGCCCACCTTCACGATGTCGAACGGTGCGGTCGCTGCAAACAGTACCGGGCGTTTTTGCGTAATAGTTTGGCGGATCAATCGGCGCTTGGCGCGGCGCTAAATACTCGCTTCAAGCTTGGCGATGCGCTCACTACAAATTGTGTGGACGACGCGCCCAAGTTCCTCAACACACGCTCCAAGCCAAGCCAGCTCTTCCTCGCTGATGCGATAATGCTTAGAATAACGAGCCTTCACATATGCTTCTTTCAACTTCTCGAACCGCGCGCGATCTGGACGAAGCTCGCGCGGCCAGCAGTCCACCAGGCGCATATCAAGCCGCTCGGCCTGCGTTCGTAGAAAGCCGAGATTGTGAACATGTGGCGTGTAGAAGGTGCAGACCAGCAAAACGGTGTGATACAAGCGCTCGGCTGATTGATGAAGATCGAACGCGGCCTTTTTGAGGTCACCGTCATCTACGGCATGGCGGTATCCCCTGAAGAAACTTTGGGCGCTCGGCAGCCATTCCTCAAAATACTCCCTCGCCATGGCCAGCGCCTGCTCAGGCGTTTTCGGCTTAGGAACGTGAAGTGGACGCCCATCGGCCTCATAAAGCGCGATGCCATCCTTTGCGACGTCCATGAAAAAGTAGCGGCCATGCGCTAGGCCGTCATTCACTTCGCCGAGCGTGTGGACGATGAAGTTGACTGGCGTGCGCAGCGTTTTATCGATGGCGAGTTCGCGCATCAGCCTGTTGTCCAGCTTGAGCCAGTAATCGACCTTGTCGGTCAGCCGCTTGTCATTGACGATGATGAGGATATCGAAGTCCGAGCGATAGCCTTTGGCGGTGTGCGGCTCATCGACCCAGCCGCCCCTTGCGTAGCTGCCATAGAGGATGATCTTCTCGATCTTTCCCTTCTTCTTCCACTCATGCTGCGCGAGCGCCAGCGCATCTTCAAACTCTTCGAAGATGATCGCCTTCACGCGGTCAATCTCGCGTTGCTTGGCTGCCGGAAGATGATCGAGGTCGGTGCGCATGATGCTGTTCACTCTTAAAGTTTGATGCCGTGTTGGCAAGCATCAACGCGCAGTGATGACGCGCCACCGCAAAGCGCGTCATCACTGCGCTCGCCCGCAGGGCGATTCCGATCATGTCTATACCAATATATGGGGATGGGGCGGGCAGGGGCGTTCATTGCTGCTTTCTCCCTTCGATATAGTTCGCCCAGTCAGCCATCATGATGCGGCGCTTCTCAAGCAGATTGCCGCGCCGGTAGGCGGCTTCGGTCTTGTTGCCTATGGCATGGGCAAGCGCTGCCTCTGCAACATCGCCCGGGTGATTGGTCTCTTCTGATACCCAGTCCCGAAACGCAGAGCGGAACCCGTGGACCGTATAGGGCTCGCCCATTTCCTTCATAAGCTTGGAGAGGGTCATGTCGGAAAGCGGTGCTCCACGCTTCATGCCGGGAAACACGAGGTCGCTGGTTGGCAGTCTAAGCTCCGCGCAGCGCCTTATGATCCGCAGCGCCGGTTCGGTCAGCGGCACAACATGTTCTCGGCTTGCCTTCATACGGGAGGCCGCGATGGTCCATAGACCAGACTCCAGATCAATCTCATCCCATGTGGCTCCGCGTACCTCGCCTGATCTGGCAGCGGTCAGGATCGCGAATGCAAGCGCAAGGCGGCTGAATGATTCTCGCTTGCGCAGTTGCTTCAGGAAGACCGCTACCTTGTCATAGGGCATAGCCGCGAAGTGATTGTCCTTCTTGGGCTGGCGCGGCAGACCTTTGGTGATCGCGCGCATGGGAGCCTCGCTCTCGCGAAAGCCTGATGCATAGGCCCAGTCGAGCACTGCTCCGACACGCTGGCGCACCCGCCGCGCGGTCTCCGGTTTGGTCAGCCAGATCGGGGCAAGCAGATCCCGAATCATCGGCCCTGTAATGTCATCGACCTTCACATCGCCGATATAGGGAAAGGCATAAGCTTCCATCGTGCTCGCCCACTGGCCTTCATGCTTGACATTGCGCCAGCTCTTCTTGCTCGCGGCCAAAACCTTGGCAGCGGCCTCCCTGAAGGTCGGGAAGCCCAAGACCTTTCTCCTCTCGAACACCGGATCGAGGCCGAGCTCTATCCAGGCGCGGACTTCCCGCGCTCTTTCTCTCGCAACAGCCAGACTGACCTTCTTGGCGCTGCCCAGACCAAAGTCACGGCGATTGCCATGCCGCTGCACCCGGCATACCCAACTTTTTGCGCCGCCGGGTTTTATGATCAAATAGAGGCCGTCGCCGTCACTGAGCCGTCCAGGCCTGGTTGCCGCCTTCACAGCGCTCGCAGATAATCTTCTCATAGCCCTGATATTCCCACATTTGTTCCCACATTCCAAATCACACACCGGTGGAAACCTGAGGACAAATGAGGACCCGAATCACTCGCTAACCCGCAGTAAACTGCGGGTCTCACGGGTTAGCTCGGGATGGGTGGAAACAGGGTGGTGGCGGAGACGGAGGGATTCGAACCCTCGATAGGTTGCCCTATACACGCTTTCCAAGCGTGCGCGATCGACCACTCTGCCACGTCTCCGCAAATGCCGCCCGACCCGTGAATCTGGTCGAATATCAGACAGCGCCGTTTCCCTAGTGCGGGATTCGCGCTTTCGCAAGTGATACTGTCGGTTTAGGGTGCTGACGAACAGAATGTTGGAAATATAATCCGTTAGTGGTGAGCCTGTCGAACCACGCTTCTCTTTCGATAGGCGTCGTTGAGCTACGCTCGCCCTTCGGGTCGACAGGCTCAGGACTAGCGGGACAAGGCGGGATATCACCATGAACAGATTATGCTCCATCGCATCGCTCGCGGCTCTTGCCCTGGCGGCTCCCCTTTCCGCCCAGGAAGCTGACAAACCGGAATATCCCAGCCCCAATGCGATCGTCGAGGCGGCCCCGGCCAGCGAATGGGTGAAAATCACACCGAGCGATCTGCTGATCATGGACCTCGCCGCCGATGCCGAAGGCAACCCGCGCCGCGTGGTCATCCAGCTGATGCCACCGCCTTTCTCGCAGGGCTGGATCCGCAATATCCGCAAGCTGGCAGAGGCGCACTGGTGGGACGGCACCAGCATCAACAGGGTGCAGGACAATTATGTCGTGCAATGGGGGGATGAGACTGAGAAGAAGGCGTTGCCGGACGGATTGGAGACGGTGCCGGAGAGTGAGTATACAATAACCAATTTGGCAGCTTCAAAAGCAAAAACCAGGTCTGTTTTGGAACACTCGGCAAACACACCAGACGACTGGATGGATTGGGGACAACAAGATTATGATGTTGATTCATATGCTGATGCGAGTTGGTGGGTCAATGGGTGGCCTATAGCATTTCGCGGTATCAGAGCTTGGCCCGTCCACTGCTACGGCGCAGTCGGCGTTGGCCGCAACTACTCCCCCGATACCGGCAGCGGCGCCGAACTGTACACCGTGATCGGCCATGCGCCGCGCCATCTGGATCGCAATATTGCGGTGGTTGGGCGGGTTATCGAGGGAATCGAACATCTCTCCAGCCTGCCGCGCGGCAAGGGGGATCTCGGCTTCTACGAGGACACCAGCAAGCGTGTGCCGATCCGGTCGATCCGGCTGGCCACCGACCTGCCGGCGGCGGACCAGCCGCGCTTCGAATATCTCACGACCGAAGGCGAGACATTCGCCAAATATGCCGATGCCCGGGCCAATCGCCGCGATCCGTTCTTCATCGTGCCGGCTGGCGGCGCGGATATCTGCAATATTCCGGTGCCGGTGCGGCGAGTAAGCGGGGAGTGAATGATCCGTTAGTCCTGAGCCTGTCGACCCGAAGGGCGAGCGTAGCTCAACGACGCCTATCGACCGAGAAGCGTGGTTCGACAGGCTCACCACTAACGGACCAAAATTGTCTTTCCTACACCTGGTAACTTCGGTTACCCTTGCCCTATGGAAAAATCCCTCACCTCGTCCATTCCAGCACCCCTCAAGCAAAAAGACTTTCTTGCATTAGGGGGTGTGACCCGTGTGACCCTGTGTGACCCAAAAATTGTTCCCCGGCGCAGGCCGGGGCCCAGAACTGTCCCGCCATTGCTCTTTCACCGCGCCCTCCGAACTCGTCTGGACCGCTCGGCTTTGGAAAGCTTCACCGAAGCTTCCGTCGTTCGCGCCCTGCGCCGGGGAACGCTCTGCAGGGGCAGGCTTTCCTTTCCTTAACCCTGTAAACTTTGTAAAGCTCGCCATAGAAAGAACAGCATGAAAAACCGGTTTCGATCCATGCGCCTCGCTGTTTTCGCGATCACGGTCGCCTGCTTTTCCCCAGCATTGGCGCAGGAAGAAGCGCCTGCCCCGACTCCTGCCGAGATACTCGCCGCCGCTCCCACCGAGCACTGGCTGCTGATCCCGGTTGGCGATCTCATGATCCTGACCCTGCCCGATGCCGCCGACGGCAGCAAGCGCCAGGCGGTGATACAGCTGCTCCCGGGGGCGCTGTCCGGCGGCCATGTCCGCAATGTCCGCAAGCTTGCGGGAAGCCACTGGTGGGACGGCACCAAGATCTATCGCGTCGCCAGGGATTTCGTCACCCAGTTTGGCGGTAATCCCGATGCCAAGGCCGTGCCCAAGGGGCTGGAAACCGTGCCGGAGAGCGAATATTATAACGCCGCGCTGGGCGAGAAACGCGACACGGACCGGGCGGCGCTTCAGGCAGCGGTAGCCTACAGCAATCAATATCAGGGCACCGACATCCAGCCGCTGATGAAAATGATCTACGAAAATACCGGCGCTCAGTCAGTCGGCTTTGGCGGCGGCTGGCCGATTGGCAGCGACCAGCAGGGACGGGCCTATCCGCTGACCTGTCGGGGCGCGCTTTCGCCGGCCCATTATGATCCGCCGGACACCGGCAGCGGCGCCGAACTGTCGGTGATTACCGGTGAGGCAGCGCGCAGCCTCGACACCACTTTTGGCATGGTCGGCCGGGTGATCGACGGGCTCGAGCATTTGCAGAATCTGCCGCTGGGAACGGATCCCGGAGGCTTCTATGCGGACAAATCGCAATATGTGCCGATTTCCTCGATCCGCCTGGCCAGCGAATTGCCGCTCGCCGAGCAACCGCATTATGAATATCTCGCCAGCTACAGTCCGGCGCTTCTCCAATATATCGCGGCCCATGGCGGCTATGGCAATATTTGTACCGTGCCGGTGCCGATCAGGAAAGCTCCCCAATAGCGCAACCATATGACGCAGCGGATCGTGCGGACCGTCATTTGCTGGTAATGCAACGCCTTTAGACTCATCAGAACAGGAGCCTCCCATGCGCGTCGGTACCCCGAAGGAAATCAAGAATCACGAATATCGGGTCGGCCTGACTCCGGAATCGGTTCGCGAGCTGATCGCGCATGGCCATGACGTGCTGGTCGAGACCGGTGCCGGACTCGGCATCGGCGCGGAAGATGCCGAATATGTCGCCGCGGGTGCCACCATCACCGCGACCGCGGACGAAATTTTCGAACAATGCGAGATGGTGGTCAAGGTCAAGGAACCCCAGCCGATCGAACGCGCCATGTTGCGCGAGGGCCAGATATTGTTCACCTATCTCCACCTTGCCCCCGATCCGGAGCAGACCGCGGATCTCGTCGAGTCCAAGGCGATCTGCATCGCCTATGAAACCGTGACCGGCAGCGGAGGACTGCCCCTGCTCAAGCCGATGAGCCAGGTCGCCGGACGGATGTCGATCCAGGCCGGCGCCACCGCGCTCGAAAAGGCTCATGGTGGTCGCGGCATATTGCTTGGCGGCGTCCCCGGCGTGGCACCCGGCAAGGTGACGATCATCGGCGGCGGCGTGGTCGGCTTCAACGCCGCGCAGATGGCCGCCGGCCTCGGCGCGGATGTAACGATCCTTGATCGCAATCCCGAGGTGCTGGAATCGGTCGGGACCCATTTCGAAAGCCGCGCCAAGACGCGCTTTTCGAACAAGGCCAATATCGCCGAATGCGTCGCCGAGGCCGATCTGGTGATCGGCGCCGTGCTGATCCCCGGTGCGGAAGCGCCCAAGCTGGTGACTCGCGACATGCTGAGCACCATGCGCCCCGGATCGGTATTGTGCGATGTCGCGATCGACCAGGGTGGCTGTTTCGAAACGTCGAAACCGACCACCCATCAGGACCCGACCTATGTCATCGACGATATCGTCCATTATTGCGTCGCCAATATGCCGGGCGCCGTATCGCGCACCTCGACCTATGCGCTCAACAATGTCACCCTGCCGCACACGCTGGCCATCGCCGACAAGGGCTGGGAAGCCGCCCTGCGCGACGACCGCCATCTGGCGGAAGGCCTCAACGTCTGGAACGGCCATGTCACCTACAAGGCGGTCGCCGAGGATCTGGGCTATGTCTATATGTCGGCAGCAGAAATTTTGGGAGTGAAGGCTGAAGGGCAATAAGGGTGCTTTGTTGCCGTTAGTGGTGAGCTTGTCGAACCACGCCGCAAGACCATAAGCACCCTTCGACAGGCTCAGGGCTAACGGCAGGAAAAAGGACTCAGAAAATGGCAGCAGCAGACCAGAAACCGCTCAGCTCGGGCTTTCACGCCAAGAGCGAACCGCACGAGATTCTTGCCGGCATTGACATGACCGGCAGGACCGCGATTGTCACCGGCGGCTATTCCGGCATCGGTCTGGAAACCACCCGGGCACTGGTGGGTGCTGGCGCCACGGTGATCGTGCCGGTGCGCGATCCGGCCAAGGCGGAGGAAAATCTGTCGACGATCGAAGGCGACGTGTCCACGGCCAAAATGGATCTCGCCGATCTCGATTCGGTCCGCGCCTTTGCCTCCTCGGTCTATGACAGTATCGATGCGCTCGACCTGCTGATCAACAATGCCGGAATCATGGCCTGCCCGCTGGACCGAGTCGGACCCGGCTGGGAAAGCCAGTTCGGGGTCAACCATATGGGCCATTTCGCATTGACCCGGGCGCTGATGCCGCTGCTCGAAAAGGCTGAAGCACCGCGGGTGGTGGCGCTGTCATCGATTGCCCACAGACGCAACGGCATATTGTGGGACGATATCCAGTTCGAACATAGCGAATATCAGAAATGGGTCGCCTATGCCCAGGCGAAAAGTGCCAACGCGCTGTTCGCCAATGCGCTCAACCGGCGGATGCAGGCTTTTGGCGGTCGTGCCTTCTCGGTCCACCCGGGCGGCATTTTCACGCCCCTTCAGCGCCATCTGCCGAAAGAGGAACAAGTGGAAATGGGCTGGCTGAACCCGGATGGTACGGTGCCGGAAGCCGTCGCCGAAATCTTCAAGACGCCGACGCAGGGCTGCACCACCACCCTGTGGGCAGCGACATCGCCGCTACTGGATGCCATGCCCGGCGTCTATTGTGAGGATTGCGATGTCGCCCAGCTGGCGGGACCGGACTCGCCCCCCTTTCAGCATTGCGCCCCGCATATCGCCGATGACACGGATGCCGAGCGGCTCTGGGAAATCAGCGAGACCCTGCTCGCCGCTGTCTGATGGGAATGGATAATGGAAATGATCGGCAATATGCTGGCCTGTTGCAGCGCGATGCCGCCGGCTTCCTCCTGCAGTGCGACAATGGTGCCCGCTATCGGCTCGAACTGCTGCGCGTACCGGTTGACGAAGTCGAAAAGCGGGTGGTGGTGACCGGGCAGGTTCGGGACGATGCGGTCCTGGAAGCCGACGGGATCCGGCTGGCATGAATATCCGGCCTGCCCGTAGCGATGATATCGAGCCGCTCCATTGACTGGTTGAAAGCGCCTATCGCGGCGACAGCGCCAAGCGCGGCTGGACCCACGAAGCGGACCTTCTGGATGGCCAGCGGACCGACGCGGAATCGCTCGCGGCGATTCTCGCCGATCCGGACCAGCGGCTTCTGCTCGCCGAAAGCGAAGGCCAGCTGCAGGGCTGCGTGCAGCTGTCGCGAGTCGACGGCTCCGTCGCCTATCTCGGTCTGCTGACTGTCGATCCGGCGCTCCAGGCAGGCGGACTCGGCCGGGCGCTGCTGACCCATGGCGAAACCTATGCCAGGGAGCAGTGGCAGTCGCAGGCCATGGAAATGACCGTGATCAGGCAGCGGGCAGAGCTGATCGCCTATTACGAGCGCCGTGGCTATGTCCGGACCGGTGAATATCGCCCCTTCCCCCACGGCAATCCGCGCTTCGGCCTGCCGAAAAGCGATGCGCTCGAATTCGCGGTGCTGCGCAAGCCGATTTAGGCGGCCCGGCCTTCGAGCGCCTTCTGCCGGCGGCGCTGCACCGAGCTGCCAAGCCCCAGCGACTCGCGATATTTGGCGACGGTTCGGCGGGCAATGTCGAAGCCCCTGTCGTTCAGCAGCGCGACCAGCTTGTCGTCGGACAGGATGTTCTTGGGGTCCTCGCCATCGATCAACGTCTTGATATGGCTCTTGACCGCTTCCGCCGAGGCCGCCTCGCCGCCGGTCGACGACTGGATGCCGCTGGTGAAGAAATATTTGAGCTCGAACGTCCCGCGCGAGCAGGACAGATATTTGTTGGAGGTCACCCGGCTCACCGTCGACTCGTGCATCTCGATCTTCTCCGCGACATTCTTCAGCGTCAGCGGCCGCAGATGCGCCACACCCTTGCGGAAGAAGTCTTCCTGCTGCTTCACGATTTCAGTCGCCACCTTGACGATCGTCCGCTGCCGCTGGTCCAGCGCCTTGACCAGCCAGTTGGCATCGGCAAGACATTCGTTGAGCCATTCCTTCGACTGCTTGTCCTGCGCCCCGTCCTTGAGCTCGCTATAATAGCTGCGGTTGACCAGCACCTTCGGCAAGGTGGCGCTGTTCACTTCGATGATCCACTTGTCCCCCCGTTCGGCAATGAAGACATCGGGCACCACGGACTGCACCTCGCCCCCTCCAATCTTGCAGCCCGGTTTGGGATCATAGTTGCGCAACTCGCTGATCATATCCATCAGGTCTTCATCATCGACGCCACAAATCCGCTTGAGTTGCGGCAAGGCACCCTTGGCCAGCAAATCCAGATTGTCGATCAGCCGCGCCATTGCCGGATCATAGCGGTCCGCATCCCTGGCCTGCAGCGCCAGGCATTCTGCCAGATTTCTTGCGCCAATCCCGACGGGATCAAAGGTCTGCACGACACCCAATATCCGCTGGATGTCGACCAGTCCGACATTCAGACGATAGGCCAGTTCCAGAAGGTCGGCCTGCAAATAGCCGCATTCATCGATCTGATCGATGATATGCTGCGCCACGAACAGGTCGGTGCCCGAGAGAACGGTGCCCGCCTGATCCATCAAATGATCGGTCAGCGAGATTTCAGCGGCCAGCATATTCTCGAAGTCGGCAGAATCGCCGATGGCACCGGAACCGGAGCTCGCCCCATTGAGGCCGAGCTGCCCGTCGAGCGGGCCATCACTGTCGCAAAGGCTGTTGTTGGTAAAGCTGTCCGTGTGCCCCTCCATATCCAGAGCAGCCTCCGACTCCGAAGGGCCGGCAGACAATATTTCGTCACTGCCCTGGGCAGCGGAGTCGTCCTGCCTTTCCTCACCGCTTTCAGTCGAGAGCTCTCCCGTATCCAGCAGCGGGTTTTTCTCGACCTCGTCGGAAATGAAGGCTTCAAGCTCCAGATTGGAAAGGGTCAACAGCTTGATCGCCTGCTGCAATTGCGGCGTCATCACCAGCGACTGGCTCTGTCGCAAATCGAGGCGAGGCGTGAGAGCCATTGTTATAGAGCGAACCCTTCGCCGAGATACAGCCGGCGGACGTTGGCGTCTGCGACCAGGTCTTCGGGGCTGCCGGCGAACAGGACCTGACCGTCATAGATGATGCAGGCCCGGTCGACGATATCGAGCGTCTCGCGGACATTATGATCGGTGATCAGCACGCCGATGCCGCGCTCCCGCAGCTGGCAGACCAGATCGCGAATGTCGGCGATCGAGAGCGGATCAATGCCGGCAAAGGGTTCGTCCAGCAGCACGATCGAAGGACTGGCCGCCAGCGCCCGGGCGATCTCGCAGCGCCGCCGCTCGCCCCCGGACAGGGCCATCGCCGGCGAACTCCGCAACTTCATCAGGCCGAATTCATCCAGCAACCGGTCGAGTGTTTCCTCTCTTGTACGGGCATCGGGTTCCACCATCTCGAGCACCGCCATGATATTCTGCTCAACGGTCATCCCGCGAAAAATGGATGTTTCCTGCGGCAGATAGCCGATACCGAGAATTGCCCGACGATACATTGGAAGGGCTGTAATATCCTCGCCGTCGAGCATGATCCGCCCTGCATCGGGCTTCACAAGACCCATGACGGAATAGAAACAGGTCGTTTTCCCCGCACCATTGGGCCCCAAGAGCCCGACGACTTCACCGCGGCCGACGGACAGCGAAACATCGGACAGCACCGAACGTTTGTCATAGCTTTTGGCAATAGAAACCACTGCCAAGCCATGTTCCATGGCGTCACTGGCCATGGCGGCCCCGGGATCGGCCATTGTCGGCGGGTCAGTAACGGCTGGATCGTTCATCATTCATCCTCATTTGCATGGGCTGTTCGGCTGTTGATCATCAGCATGCCCCATCACCATCCGGATTGGCAAGCTTTGTGCATGGTAGACTGAAAATGGACTTTTATCACCGTAAATCAAGCATCATGGGCTTGGCAGACGCACCGCTTTTCCATGGCGAAGCTTCTGCGCGCTATTACTGGCCGGGATTGGATTCTTTCCGTTGCGGCACGGTGAACGTACCGGACACCCGCCCACTGGAATCCGGCGTGCCGACCGAAGAGCCTCCCGCAGAACGTCCATCTATCGTCGAGCGACCCGATGCGAGATCGATAATCAGCCGCCCGCCGGAGAGACGGTTTGTTCCCTGTGTCAGCGTGACATTGCCGATCAAGGTGATGAGACGGCGATTGAGATCGTAAATGGCCACATTGCCGGACGCTGTATCGCCGGCTTTGCGAATCGTGACCCCGCCGGACGCATCAATCCGGTCGATTTCGATCCCGCCGCTGTTGCGATAGGCGACGGTCATCCGCGCGGCATTAAGCACCAATCCCGCCTGCTCGACACGAACCGCACCGGATAGAACCACGCGATCGGCACGATCCTGGACTTCGATCCGTCCGGCATCGAAATTCACGGGCGCATTGCTGTCATGACTGCCAAAAACCTGCGCCGGGGCAGGGCCTACCAGAAGCAAAAATGACGCAGCGAGGAGCGCGCTGCCGGCGGACAGGAAAAGAAAAAGGTTCAGTTTCATCTAGGGTCTTCTTAGTCCATTTTGTTCAATCCGCAATCGCGCATTGCCATTCAGGCTGACGGTGCGTCCAGCCAAATCGGCCTCCAGCCGATCCGCCCTGAACGTTCCGATATTCGTCCTTCCTTCCACCACCCCTTCGCTGCGCAGGCTGCGCTCCTTGAAATCAACGATGACATTACTGGTAGACAGCCGATATCCGTTCGCCGCCTCGACCTGAACCGGCCCGGGCACCCGGACATTTTCCTCATCCATATCATAGCGCCCGGAACGGGCGCGTATCTGGGCGGGACCGTCTTTCAGCAATATGCGGGCGGAAAGATCATTCAACTCGACAACCGCTTCCGCCGAGCTTTTTTGCACGGCAGAACCGGCTTTCAGGGAAAACGGCCGCCCTTCGCTGTCCTCGCCGCGGTAGAGAGCCTCGGTTACCCGCATCCGCTCTTTCGCGACATCGACACTATTCTTATCGAGGACGAAGCTCAACTCGCCCCGCATGGTGAAGGGGGCCAAAGCCAGCATCGCCCCCAATATCCCGACCGCCACAGGAAGAATGAATCGCAGCAACTTGACATTGCGATCATGCTTGCCGTTCGGAGCGGCGAATTCCTGGCGCTTGGTCCGGATCAGCTTTGCGGCTGTTGACATGGCTAAACTGCATTCCCGCAATCAAAATTACGAAGGCTGAACAAGGGATTCAAATGTCTAGGCATGTGCAAAAATATCCGTTTCCGGCCAGCCCGCCAGATCCAGCCGGGCGCGGTCGGGCAAGAAATCGAAGCAGGCCTGGGCGAGAGCGGTTCTGCCCTCCCGCTCGAGCCGGATTTCCAACTCTTCCTTCAGTCTGTGCAAAAAGCGAACATCCGACGCAGCATATTCGCGCTGCGCTTCGCTCAGCTCCGGGTTGCCCCAGTCGCTGGATTGTTGCTGTTTCGAAATATCCTGAGCAAGAAGTTCGCGCACCAGCTCCTTCAGTCCATGCCGGTCCGTATAGGTGCGGATCAGTCGCGAGGCGATTTTGGTGCAGAAGACGGGTGCTGCCATCACGCCCATATAATGTTCGATAGCGGCAAGATCAAAACGCGCAAAATGATAAAGTTTGAGCCGGTCGGGATCGGCCAAAACAGCCCGCAAATTGGGAGCAGCATAGTCGCTATCCGGACCAAAACGGATCAGATGCTCGTCGCCCTTACCATCCGATATCTGCAACAGGCACAGGCGGTCCCGGTGGGTCTGGAGCCCCATTGTTTCGGTGTCCACGGCAACGGTCCCATCCGCCAGCGCGCCTGCGGGAATATCTTCCTCGTGAAAAAAAACTGCCATTACTATTTGCCTGTCTATCTTATCGGTGGGCCAACTTTATTTTCGCAACCGCTGTATCGGCATGATATCCTCCGGACCGCTGGTTGAAGACCTTGGCCAGAATGCCGGCTGCGAAAATTGACAGCAGCTCATCATTGGATATGCTATGTGCCGCAGGCTGCCTCAAACAGCAAGTTTAGTTTGAGCGTCTTTTCGCATGGCATAGGGCACTTACAACGAGAGTGAGGAATATGGCAGAGAAAATACCCGGTTCAGCGACTCCCGGCTTCGATTTCAACAAGGCGACCATTGTCTCACTCCTCTATATCGGGGGATTTGTGGTTGGCGTAACCGGCCTGATAGGATTCATTCTTGCATTGGTCTGGAAAGATGAGGTCGCAGGAACGTGGGAAGAGAGCCATTTACAATTTCATATCATGACATTCCTCATCGGGCTCCTGGTCGGCATTATCGGGAGCATTCTCTCTTTTATCCTGATCGGCATCCCAATTCTGATCGCCCTTGCTGTCTGGATTCTCGTACGTTCGGTACTCGCTCTGCTGAAAGCGCAAAAGCATGAACCTATCGCTGATCCGAAAACCTGGCTTTTCTGATGTCAGCTGTTTGAGCTTGGGAATCGGATGACTCTTTAACCAACCATCGAATTCATTCGCTTATTCCTGTGTTTTTCTGTATGATAGCACAGCACGTGAATGGGATTCGTGCAAAACAATGGTCCGGAATTCGTCCGCCGCGCCGTTGCTATTACTGGACAGGGCGAATTGAAAGTGACGATTTAAGAATGGGTTTTGATAGAAACCGGCGAGGCAGAGGCCGGGACAAACGCGATGGCTTCGGCGACGAAAACTTCGATGGATATCAAGGTGATAACGGCCCTCCCGTTGAAAGATACACGCGACCGGACAGTGATTCGGGCGGCCCCAGACGGGGCGGCGGCATGCCGGATCAGGTCGTCGGTGAAAGCACGGGGACGGTCAAATTTTTCAATGCGCAAAAGGGCTTTGGCTTCATCGTGCAGGACGGTGGCGGCGAAGACGTCTTCGTCCATATCAGTCAGGTCGAACGAGCGGGACTGAAAGGTCTCGCTGAAGGGCAGACGTTGCGCTTTTCGCTGGTTGACCGGGGCGGCAAGGTGTCCGCTTCCGACATTCAGATCGAAGGCGATCTTATTGAGGTTCCTGCCGGTGGCGGAGCCTCGCGAGAGGAACGCGGCGGCCCTCCTCGCAGGGAGCTGACCGGAGAGAAGGCCACGGGCACCGTAAAATTCTTCAACGGCAGCAAGGGCTTTGGCTTCATCCAGCGCGATGACGGTCAGCCGGACGCATTTGTCCATATTTCAGCCGTCGAACGCGCGGGTATGCGCGGGCTGGAAGAAGGCGACAAGTTGGAGTTTGAACTGGAAGTCGATCAGCGGGGCAAGACAGCGGCAGTGAATCTGGTCGCAAAATAGTCGGTCCCAGTTAAAGGAATAAAAAGGCGGGCATGGACCCGCCTTTTTTTACGTCCTGACGGTGCCCCTCACGCTGACGGAGCGGGCACAAAAAAGCCCGCCGAACAGGTCCGGCGGGCTTTTTCGTTGTTGAACGCGCCTATCAGAAGCGAATGGTGGCCGATGCTGACACGCCGCGCGCCTCCGCATCAAAACGCTTGATGGTGGTAAATCCACTCAGCCCAAACGACAGATTGCCGGCATTGACGCGAACACCCGCAGCCGTCTCAAACCAGTCGTCATCCTGACCAGCCAGAGCAAATGGGGCCAGCAAGCCCACGCCATTGGTGAAGTTTGCCGCAACATTGGTCTGCGCATCCTGAAATTCGTGCACGTAAAATGCTGAACCAAAGAACTGCACGTTGCTGCCGCCTCCTGCTTCAAATTCAGCACCCGCGCGACCTTGCAGACTGTCATAATCGGGCCGCGACGTGGTTAGCGCCATCGGTCCACCGGTTTCAATCACGTTGCTGAAATCAATCTTGGTCGCACGCATGCCTACTGTCGGTGCGAAAGAGAACCCACCGGCACCCAGCTTATAAGACAGATCAACAGACGATGTGAACAGCAGGCTATCGTCCTGACTGTTCAGGGTATATGCCTGCGGACCCAGAGCCAGGTTGCGTTGCGTGGTGGCCTCATAAACACCTGCAGTGACCTGTGTATCCAAAGCCAGCTGTCCAAGCATTGTCCGGCCATAGAGCGTACCGGTAATCGTCTTGCCACTTGACGTGCTGCCCAGAGCGGCGGTCGCATCGAGATCAGTATAATGAAAGCCCAAGCCGATCATACTGGTATCCGACAGAAAATGTTCAATACCAGCCGCGATGAAGAAACCGTCAAAGTCATCTTTGCCCTGTGGCTGACCAGCAAGCGGCATGGAACGCCCCTCGCCATCCAGATATCCGCCCGCCAAATAGACGGCGATATCTTCGTTAACACCATTGGATATAGTTTCCACATCCTGAGCGGCGCTGGCTGCGGCAAAGTCTGTCATGACCGTCGCATTTCCGCCGACACCGCCATTAAGCGCCAGGGCTGCGGTTTGCATTGGTCGGCCTATAGTAGCAATGGTGCCACCACTGGAGTCACGATCCGCCAACGAGATGCGCGCATCGAAGAAGTTAGCGATATTGGTCGCCACCGACTTGCCGATAGAGCGCACCGTGGTTTCCGTCGTCGGAGCCCAACTGCTAAACGTCTGCTGAATTGTCGCTGCGTCAGTGAAATCGAGGAACGAGAACAATTCGGATACAGCGCCGTTGCCACGATTGCGGTCCATCAGGGCGGCATAGCTGACCTGAACAGCATTGGCCTGATCTATCACATTCTGATAGCTTTGGGCGCGAACCGTCAGATCGACAGCGTTTGCACTATAGGTGAGGCTCGTCAGCAGGATTGCCGACAGGTTCGAAACACCGGAAAACTGATCCGTGATTCCGCCATCGGCCGTCAAGATCCGGTAGACGCTAGGCGTAGCCGTCTGGAAACCGGCCACCGGCGCCAGTCCAATATTGCCACCGAGATTGGCTTCGCCTGTCACCGCAATGCGATCGGAACTATTCGGTGCACCGAGATCGATAAACGAGGTCGTTCCCGATGACAGGATCAGGTTTCCGTCGATGTTCAACGTACCGATCGTCCCCATGGTTCCGGGCGCAATTCCCCCTGCGACGCTGGTTACCATCGGCGCCACCACTGTGCCAGACCCGGTCAACAGCCCCATGATCAGAGAATAGTCGCCCGCACTGGTCAGAGTGCCATCCACCGAAATGCGGCCGCCGGTTTGCGTGATATCGATAAGCGACGTCAAACTTCCGGTCGAAGCGATATTCAAGCCAGCCAATCCGCTGACACTCATACGATCAATGGTTCTATCACTGCTCAGGGTAGTGGTGCCGGTTTGATCCAGCGTGACATCAAAATAGCGAGCATTGACCTGTTCGGCCGGGTCAGCACTGACAGTCGGATCAATATTGTCAGGGACAAAATCCGTTGCTCCAGCCAGCCCGTTGGCCAGCGTCGGTGCTGGTTGCGGATCGCCAGGAGCCTGCGACTCTTCCTCGGCCAATTCCACGCCACTTTGTGGAGCCTGGATAGCGAATTCCACCCCATTGCCTTGTGCCTGATGTTCTGCACCCATGATCATGCCGGCGCGTGCAGCGGGCGAGGAGGCAGATGCAACCGCGACGGGTGTTGCAGTGCTGGCCCCGACTTGCGCGACCACTTGGGAGGATTGAGCATCGCCACCAGCGGCCAGATCGGATATGTTGGAAGCTTCGCCAAATTCCACGATCCCGATACCCGAAGTCAGGTTGCTACCGCCCGCGACCGCAGACGTTGGGGCGGGAGTGGGCGCTGGTGCGGGGCGCGATGGCGGCGCCTCTTCGCCCGTAGCAAAATCATAACAACCGTCGCCTAGGTTATCGCCTTCCGGATCGAAGCACACTTGGCCAAATTCGGGGCTATCCCCAAAGCGACCAGCCGACTGGGTGTCGGGAAAACCGTTTACGACATTTCCGTTGGCATCAATGACGCGATAAGCGGGATCCAGATCGGTCTGCCAGTGGGTTGCATCTTCCCACGCGCCGTCGCCCGCTTTCGCGCTGACATAACGGTACGGGTTGTTCGCGGCGATATAATCGGCAAACAGAAACAGCGGCTGATAAAAGCTTTCTGTGCCGTATGAACTGAAGACCTGTTCGAAAAAGAAGCGCGAACCACCGGACAGAACCCCAATTTGCAAATCTTCGGTCGACAAGCTGTTATTCGCTGCATCCAGAATCAGCGGACCGCCGGAATCACCTCCTGCCGTCGTGCCCTCGCGTTCGCGAGGCTCGTCCTTGTAGAGGTTGAAGTCAAAGGGATTGGTCTTGTTCGGATCATCAAAATCCATGCGATAAAGGACCTGCGGGAGGCCCCCTGAATCATCGCCAAAAAGCCACGCGTCACGGGAATCAAAGGAGGAAAGCGAGCCGAGCATATTTTCCGCAGCCCGGCGACGGAAGTCGATTCCGACATTCGAACCCGCTGTTCCGCTGCCGGTACGGCCATAGCCGGTAATTTTTACATGATAGCCGGTGCCATCTGCATCGCTGATGGAATCAGGTGTCGGAAGCGGCGAAAACAGCAGCGCCCATGTCGGGATATTACCGGCCGGCGTCGCCAGGCTGGCCAAAGCGATATCGCCTTCCAGAAACCCCTGGCTGGCCGCTTGTTCAGTGGATTGCGCGTTCCAGTAGATCTGATTTACGAGAAACGTGTTGATTGACTGCTGAAATGTACCGCTGGTGATACCCAATTCATCACGAATGAAATTGAGGAGCTGGTTGGCGTCGAAATCAAAGGACCAAGCGGTATTGACGACCGTTCCATAATCGCTCTCGGGGCGATCATTCACGCAATGGGCGGCGAATAAAACGGTACGCGGATTGATCAGGGTACCCGAACAGACAAAGCCGTCACCGCGGGCAAACATGCCGACACCGTTCGCTCCGGTATCCTCGTCCAGGATCTGAGTCGGCGTATAATTGTCATTGGGCACAATTGCCTGCGCTGGCGTTGCAAGAGCCAGAGTTGCAATGGCACTTGCTGCTGCAGTGCGCAGAAGTACCGATCGTTTGGAATATCCGAAATTATTGTCCATGGAAGTAATTACCCCTGTAAAAACCGGCCAGAATAGCCCCAAGTCATCAGGTTGCTTGATTTTCGGAGTCGAATCAAAGCAAAAATTCTAATCGCCAACAATCAGGGATGAAGAAAGTCCGGTTTTCTGGGAAAATACTCCAGACGAATGTTACAATTTGATTAAATCTGTGGTGATTCGGCAACAGAATTCAGCGGATTGCAGACACACAGCTCGCGCCGCCGACTGCATAGGCAGTCCGGCAGCGGGAGGTCTCTCCGACGGCAACGTCTATCCGGTACTCCAGAACGACGCGTCCCAGTGAATCAGTCTTTCTGCGCGATCTCGAGCAGGAACCAGGCGCGCTCTTCGGCCTGGTCGGTCCAGTCATCGAGCAGGCCATCGGTGGCATTGTCGCCGGCTTCTCCTGCCAACTCCTTCGCTTCGCGCAGCTTTTCCACGAGCTTCTGATTGTCCGCGCGCAATTCGCTGAGCATGTCAGCCGCCGCAACCTTGGTATCGTCATTGTCGGCAACCGTCTGCCGCCGGGCAATATCGCCAATGGAGGTCAGGGTGCGGTGGCCATTTTTGCGGACCCGTTCGGCAATCAGATCAGTGGTGGCGAGAATCTGTGCGGCATGCTCATCGAACATCAGATGATAATCGCGGAAATGGGGTCCGGAAACGTGCCAGTGAAAATTCTTGGTCTTGAGATAAAGTGCAAAACTGTCCGCCAAAATTCCGTTCAGTGCTTCGGCTACAGCCTTTTTTGCATTGTCACCCGTGGTCATTGTCTTTCTCCTTGTGAGCTTTTTCCAGTCAACGTCTTAAAAATTTAAAAATAGGGAGGATGGGCGGCATATTACAGTGAGAAGATTTGCTCTGACAGATCGATAATATCGATTTGAAGGGCCCGTCACCGAGTCGGTCAGAAAATCCCCCATGCAGTGAGCGCAACGACCGTTCCGATCAAGAGAAAGGCTGCGCCGCCTGCATAACGAATTGTCGCCATCGGCAAATGGTCGGTCAACTGGCGGTAAAACAAGATGGCAGGCACGCAGGCAATCATCACCCCGAACCACCCTCCCGCAGCAGCAAACGACACCATGCCGGTCCGGGCGGCGGTAGCCATCAGGATAAATTGCCCCTTGTCGCCAAATTGCAGAATGAAAAGACCGAGAAAAGATGTCCAGAACGGCCCAAGCGTCCATTTTTCCAGCAAGTCGACGGGGCGGCGCCACGCGACCATCCCGAAGCCGGCAAAAATCAGCGACAGGGCATAGAAAAGTTGCAGCGCATCTTCGCTGATCCACTGGTGCACAGCATGGCCGACAATTGCGGAAATCGCGCAATTGCACAATGTGGCCAGTCCCAGGCCCCAGAGAATCGGCGATAACCGGCCATATCTTATCGCGAGGGCGGCACAAAGAATCTGGGGCCGGTCGCCAAATTCTGCGGCCGCCAGAGCAAAAAGCGAGGTTAGAAATGCATCCACAGACCGGGCGGCTAGGGCTGGCCGCCGAGGCGGAGCGCTACATTGGCCATGAGCGCTTCGGTCATGGCGGGGCTGAGCTGTCCGCAGTCAAGCGTCGCGCGCATCGCTTCAAGATAGTTGCGGGCGATGACGGTACCGCCACCCGACAGCATGGCCGGTTGCAGCGCGCTTTCCAGCGCGGAGATGAGATCGCGAAGAGCGGACAGGCGATATTGCGTTGCCCGTTGCCGGATATGATCGAGGTGCATCAGAAACTGCAGGGGATGCTCACTGGCCAATTCCGCCGGCAAATTGTCGAGCAGGCTCCGCATTTCGGTCTGAACGAACAGATTCTGGTCATGATTCATCGCAAATTGTCTCCCGCTGCGATGCCACCATGCAAAAACATGGTTAAGAAGTGATAAATTCCTCCCGTTTTGACGCGCCTCATCGCAAAGCGGCTTTTTCTTGACATCCGCTGGCATTTTCACCATTAGCCCGGCGAACGAATGCGGCGCCCGATTGCGTCGCTGTTTTTATTTCAGCTTCGGCCTTAAGGAATGCACCATGGCGAAACCAGCCAATGTAAAGATCAGACTCGTCAGCACGGCGGACACGGGATTTTTCTACGTAACCCGCAAGAACCCGCGCAATCTCACCGAAAAGATGGTGCAGCGCAAATATGATCCGGTCGTT